>Ga0182027_10000043_pt1 | contig 185516 bp, 203 predicted proteins | sample 712E1DmetaG_FD_121300 | JGI IMG/M metagenome (GOLD analysis project Ga0182027, IMG submission 121300) | Permafrost microbial communities from Stordalen Mire, Sweden - 712E1D metaG (Illumina Assembly) | ecosystem: Environmental > Terrestrial > Soil > Wetlands > Permafrost | place: Sweden...
CCACAATAATTAACCTCTTTTAGTCAACTGTAACTGAGCATATCTGTCAGGATTCACCCTATCGTTATGGCTGAATCCGAGCTTTAGGATCATAGTTCATATCTGCTGTCGGACCTGGATTCGAACCAAGATAAACGGATTCAGAGTCCGTTGTCCTACCATTAGACGATCCGACAATACGCTTCAATTTTAACAGATTACCTTCTCCACTACAATTTAAAAATAAGTTATAATGAGATTCATGAGATCTGTCTTAAGATCCAAAATTCACAAGGCTACAGTAACGGAAGCTAACATTAATTACATCGGCAGCATAACTATTGATCAGGAATTGATAGAAATGGTCGGTCTCTGGCCCGGAGAAAAAGTGCTAGTCACGAGCAATACGTCAGGAACAAGACTAGAAACTTACGTTATTGCCGGAGAAAAAGGCTCAGGCGTTATTTGCATGAATGGAGCAGCAGCTCTTTTGATTAAAAAGGGGGAAGAAGTAATTATCATGGGCTTTGAATTGACAGATAAACCGGTCGAGCCAAAAATTATTTTAGTTAACAGAAAAAATAAATTCCTGAAGTTTCTCTAAAATTATCCCAGAGCTACCAAAATTGCACCTACTACCATTAAAATAGCGCCTATTACAATCGAAGCTGTAACTTTTTCTCTCAAGACAAAAAATGCTAAAACTATAGTAATTACCAAACTTAATTTATCGATTGGCGCCACTTGCGACGCCTCCCCTATCTGAAGAGCTCTAAAATAGAAAAGCCAAGATAAGCCCGTGGCAATACCCGAAAGAACCAGGAAAACAAAAGAGAATTGGGAAATTGAAGAAATTTGCTTATACGTCCCTTGAAAAAGCACTATTGCCCAAGCAAAAACAATTATAACCAGAGTTCTGATTGCCGTAGCCAAGTTGGAATCGACATTCTTTATACCGATTTTGGACAAGATAGCTGTCAGAGCTGCGAAAAATGCTGACAAGAGCGCGTAAATCAACCAACTCATAATTAAATTATAGCACGACCTTTTGCCAGAAATGGTACAATGCGTACATGTTAGTCGACAATATAGGTTTAATTATCAAAGCGGGAAATGGCGGAGACGGAGCCGCCACTTTTTTGCGCAATGAAATGACAGCCAAAGGCGGACCTGACGGCGGCAATGGAGGAAATGGTGGAAATATCTATTTCCAAGGTTCAACCAACATAAACGACCTGCGTGAATTCAGATATAAGAAAAATATTACGGCTGAAAGCGGTATCCCCGGAAAAAATAAAAAACTGTTTGGCAAAAACGCTGAGCATTTAACCATCTATCTTCCCCTAGGTACTCGTGTAACTGATATCGCAACAAACAAAGTTGTAGAAATTACCGATACGATTCCTGTCCTTGCTGCCAGAGGAGGAAAAGGCGGAAGAGGCAACACGGAATTTAAATCTGCTACCAATCAGGCTCCCAGATATGCCGAAAAAGGCACAGTCGGAGAAACTAAAAAATTATTCCTAGAGTTAAGGATTATCGCCGATGTCGGCCTGATCGGACTGCCGAATGCGGGCAAGAGTTCTTTGCTCTCAGTCCTAACCAATGCTACTCCAAAAATCGGCGCATATGCCTTTACTACATTGGAACCTAACATCGGTATGATGGAAAAGCATGCAATTGCCGATATTCCAGGACTGATTGAAGGCGCTTCTCAAGGAAAAGGTTTGGGCGTTGAATTTCTAAAACATATTGAGAAAACCAAGGTTTTGGTGCACTGCATCGATTCATCTTCCCAAGATGTACTTAAAGATTATTTGACAGTCAGAAATGAATTTAAACAATATAACACTAACTTACTTGATAAGCCGGAAATTATTCTGTTGACCAAAACCGATTTAGCCGACGAGGAACAAATTAAGAAAAACGTAAAGATTTTGAAGAAAGAAAAAAAGCCCGTTTTAACCGCTTCTATTTATGATCAGGAAAGCTTGGAAAGCTTAAAATCAGCCTTGGAAAAGCTCTTAAATTAGCCTCTTGCATTGACTTTTGAAGCGATTTTTGGTATAATACGAACATAAATCTGGCAGGTTTAAAGAAATAAATCTGCTTAATTTTGGAAAGTTCTGATTAGATCAGTTAAAGATAATAAGTATTACAATTTTTTGAAATTCGTATCTTTTCCCCTACTCATAGCTTCTACATATATTTAGCAGTTTTATTCCTTTAAATTATGAATAAACGCAGATTTAGTAATAATTCGGGCCAAAATTTCAGAGGAAATCCAAGGAGAGGTTTCGGCAGGAAATTTCCTCAAAAAGTGATGGCCAATTCGGAATTAATTGCTGCAATTGCGGCAACCAATGCCATAAATGCGGCTAAAACTAGCCTGCCGGAAGCAGATTATGTTCCGGTTAATAAGTTTGAAGATTTTAAAATCTCGCCTCAGGTTTTACAGAACGTCAAACTTAAAGGCTATTCTGTTCCCACTCCGATTCAGGACCAAATCATGCATTCCGTCATTGAAGGACGGGATGCGATTGGTATTGCTAATACCGGCACAGGTAAGACAGCCGCATTTTTAATTCCCTTGGTTGACAAAGTTTTCAGAAATAAGCTGGAGAGAGTTTTAATTGTTGCACCTACTCATGAATTGGTTTTACAAACTCGCGACGAGTTGCGGGGATTTGCCAGAGGATTAGGAATATACACTGCACTCTGTATCGGCGGAGCAAACATGAACAAGCAAATTTCTGAATTACGCCAAAAACCGCATTTTGTTATCGGCACGCCGGGAAGATTAAAAGATTTAATTGAAACGGGAATTTTACGGCTATCTGATTTCCACAACGTAGTTTTGGATGAAGCCGATCGAATGGTCGACATTGGATTCATCAAAGACATTAAATATTTTATTTCTCTGATGCCTCCGGTCCGCCAATCGCTATTCTTCTCCGCAACTATTTCCGGAAAAGTCAGAGAAATTCTGCAGACTTTTGTTAAAAATCCGATAACCGTTTCCGTTAAAAAGCAGGAAACTGCAGAAAATATCGAACAGGAAATTATCAGAGTAAAGTCTGGAATAGACAAAATAGACAAATTACACGATCTTTTGCGCCTTCCCGGATTTGGGAAAGTGCTTATTTTCGGGAGAACAAAATGGGGTGTCCAAAAATTGGCCGATGAATTAGTTGCGCGCGGATTTAAAGCCGGAGCCATTCACGGAAATAAAAGACAAAATCAACGCCAGAAAGTTTTGGATGAATTCAAGGGCAATGAACTTCAAGTACTTTTGGCAACTGATGTTGCCTCTCGAGGATTAGATATTCCCGACGTCAGCCATGTAATTAATTACGATATGCCGGAATCATATGAAGTCTATGTTCATAGAATCGGCAGAACCGGAAGAGCGGACAAGAAAGGTACTGCCATAACTTTTATTGAGGGACTATAATAGAACCATGGATTTCACGGTCTATATTCTTCGGACTTCCTCTAATACTTTCTATACCGGACAAACGAATAATCTCAAAAAGAGATTAAGGGAACACAAAAGCAAAAACAGTAAATCGGCAAAATACATGAGGCGGTTTAAATCATTTGAACTTTATTACAAAGAAGACTATTCCACCCGCTCTCAGGCTTTGCGCCGAGAAAGCGAAATTAAAAAACTGTCTCACGATCAAAAAGAAGCTTTGATTAAAAAGATTTATAGGTCCCGTTAGAAAGACTGTTCAGCATCTGACTGTATCCGCCCAGAAAAGCTGCCGTAATCCAAAATGACAGGTCGATGGATACTACAGTCAAAAGGATGGATATGAAGCCTATCATCTTTGATTTATCGTCAGGTTGTCTCAAATATTTTATTCCTGGCCAAAGGCCGAAAGGAGGAAGAAAAAAACTAAGAGAATAAATACCTATTTGTTTCCAAATTCCCTCTGACAACAGCTTAGCTTTTAATTCTTTTCCGCAGCTGGGACAAAAATAATCCTCTGGGACAATGTTAACCCCGCAATATTTACAGATTATCGAATTTACCCCAACATTATCCATACATATAATTGTGTTGTTCTTTTAAAGCATTGTCAATAAAACTGGGCTTAACTTGACATTATAGGATAGATTGTGTATACTTTCTGTCCATGAAAAATTTGGGATTTAACATACGTAGAAATGCTATCCTTATTCAGAAGGAAGCCTTTAAAGTAGCTTCTAATTGGCTTAAAACACTAAAAAATGATCTTAACTTCTATCAGAAATATACCGAATTATTGGCGATCTGGACCATATTATTTAGTACTATTACGGGCCTGTTTATTTTCGCAATTAACAGTAATTTGCTCATCATGCTTTTATCCTTAATTGCAGGATTTTTAATCATGCTTGTGGGCAGTTTAGCCACAATTAGATATCTTTATAACCTAAAATATGGAAATAAAAAAAGCCTGTCTTTCAGAATTCACAATTTATTAAATAAATCTTTTAAATTAAGAAATTTGTTTGGCGGTATAAAGCTTCCTCGCATCTCTTTTACAAGTTTTGCCAGAAACCTCAAGCTTGCTTCATAATTCTGCTACAATTAACAGATGGGTTGGTTTAAAAACTACAAGTACAAAGGCCTTACCATGATCGGGATAACCACTCTTGTGACAATTCTTCTATACAAAAATAATTTCATTAATAATTTCATTTTCGAAAATAGAAACATTCCCCTTGTTGGTTCTATCGTGGCAGGAATTTTGTATGCATCAACTTCTACGGTAGCGCTTGGAGCTTTCATACTCTTGGATTTAGCCAAGAAGTTGCCCGCAATAGAAATTGCCCTACTGGCCGGCATTGGTACGACTATTGCTGATTTCATGATCTTTAGATTTTTTAAAGATGATTTAATTTCAGAGATAACTCCAATTTATAATAAACTGGGAGGACGGCATCTGACCAAACTTACGAAACACAAGTCCATACAGTGGCTTATGCCGATAGTCGGGGCAATCATAATCGCTTCCCCCTTCCCGGATGAAATAGGAATAGGCTTGATGGGATTAAGCCACATAAAAAATTATCAATTCGTCTTATTGTGTCTGGTGCTCGACATATCAGGGGTGTTCTTATTGGTATCCGCGTTTTCTTTAGTTAAATAGCTTAAAAATGTAGGGGGCAAAAACATAAATTCCCAAGACTACCGATCCAATTACCGCCGTTAAAACCATACCTGCAGACACGTCTTTTGCAATTTTAGCTTCTCTTTTACGTTCGGCCGTAATTAAATTCACCATTTCCTCAATCGAGGTATTGATCATTTCCGTTAAGATTACCAGCAAAATAGTGATTAATAAAATTATCATTTCAATCGTAGTGACCTGAAAATACAAGCCTAAAACAATAACTAAGGCAGCCGAAAGAAAAGCAATACGTAAATTGCGGTTATCTGTGAATGCATGCCAGATGCCTTCGCAGGCATATTTAACCGATCCAAACAATGACCTATCGTAATTCATATTTTAATTCCTTATCAACCACATAAAAAAATGCTTTGTAATTAAGTACACCAATAATGTTATCACGATCCCTAAAATAGTTCCAATTATCGTTTCCCTGACCGAGTGCTCCTTCGTTTCTACTCTGGCCCACGTCAAAAGAGGGATAAGACCCAAGAGTAGAAACGTATATCCCCGATAAACAATCCAAATAAATAATACTGCAGATGTAAGCGTAGCCAAATGAATACTTGCCTTAATCCACCTGTTAACGATAATTATAATTGCCAGACCTAAGATAACCGCAAGAATATCGATGAAAAGAATCTTTGGACCATTAAAGAAATAAAGAAATAAAGAATAACAAAGTATGGCAAATGCACATACGCTAAAAAGTAAGGGCCGCTGTTCTCTTTTTGAGACATCAAAATTTGTAAAATATCCCATCATTACGCCGTAAATTATAAATACAACCACCGGCATGACAAAGGCATAAGAAATTATGGTCCATTTCAATGCGTGAGAATAATCATGACTAAATTTTGCCACAGAAATAAAAATTATCGGGAACAAAGTAAAAATTGGACCTAATAAAAAAGATACTGACCGGGCGAAACGGCTCATATTATAAAGATGCTTTCTCCATTCTTTGCAAAGTTTTTTTCTTTCCCAGAATCTCCAAAGATTCAGGAAGAGGCAGACCGGATTCATAACCGGTTATAATTTTATACAATAGACTTCCCTTAATTTTATTCTCTTTTATTGCATCTTTCATTGCCAATAAAATTAAATCTTTCTTCCAATCAGAAATTTCTGAAAATTTATTTAAAATATTTTTGGCTACATTTTTTTCTTCAGCTGACAAATCAGGATTTTTCGGCAAGGCAAGATTTTTAAATTCTGCTAAAGTTTTCATACGAGTTTTGGCCAAACTAATAATTAGATCTGCTGTCGTCGGAACTGCATTTAGGATATCTGATACTTCCTTATCTGTTTTATAAAATTCCAGCAATTTACTTTTTAAAAGTTGGTCATCCATCATTCTTATATATTCCCCATTCATCCAGGTTAATTTTTGTAAATCAAAAATCGGCGCTACGGTGTTAAGGTCCTTAAGGTCAAAAAGTTTGACAAACTCCTCCATTGAGAATATTTCCTTTTCTTCGGGATGACTCCAGGCGAGATGTGCTAAGAAATTAAGAATAGCTTCAGGCAAATATCCCTGCTCTAAAAACCAGGAAACCCAAACCGGACTTTTCCGCTTTGATAGCTTTGAATGATCAGGATTTCGGAGCAAAGAAACATGAGCAAGCACAGGCAATTCCCAGCCAAAATATCTATAAAGCAAAATGTGCTTTGGTGTAGAAGATAACCACTCTTCGGCGCGAATGACATGCGTAATCTCCATTAGATGATCGTCAACAACGACCCCCAAATGATAAGTGGGATAACCGTCAGATTTTATAATAACTTGCGAACTTAATTCATTAGTTTCAAATTCAATGTCACCGCGTACAATGTCATGTACAACTATTTTTTCGTCGCGGGGAATTTTCATACGAATTACCCAATCACCGCGGGATATCATTTCCTGAATTGTCGCCGGAGGATTTTCTTTCACGGTCGGTGCCTTAGCCGCAGTCTCATCTTTTTTTGTATAATCTTTTTTTTCTCCCGCCCCTTCTTTAGGATAATAAGCAAATTCTGCATGCCCTTTTTCAAGCAATAACTGAGCGTATTTATGATAAATGTCCAATCTTTCTGACTGACGGTATGGGCCATATGGACCGGCTTTATCTGGACCCTCATCGTAATCAAGACCTATCTGCCGGAGAGATAACAGAATTCTTTTCTCGGAGCCCTCTACATATCTTTTCCTGTCTGTATCTTCTATGCGAATAATAAATTTTCCGTTATTTTTCTTAGCATAGGCAAAATTTATGAGGGCGGTATATAAATTTCCAATGTGAAGATTTTCCCCGGTCGGACTGGGTGCAATTCTAGTTCTAACCATAAGTAGAGATGTATTGATTGTACTTGAATTTTTCTCTATACTCAAGATAGTTCATTTTCTAGAACATATTAAAACGTGCCTACTTTAAATAAAGCAAAAGACGAAACAAAGACAGTTCTCAGGTGGGGAGGAATTTCTTTTGGAATAATAATTATTTTTTTCATGGCGATAAAATTTATAACGTTTGTAAAAGATCTTATTACCCCTCCCCCTCCTCCATCAGCATCTTTTGGGAAATTACCCTCTATCCCATTCCCAAATCAAGTGAAAGAAAATATCACCTATTCAATTAACACTTTAACTGGATATCTTCCGAACTTTCCGGACAGAGCAAAAGTATACAAAATCACAACTACTCCGCCAACCTTACTTGGTCTGGATAAAGCTAGTGAAAAAGTTGCCCAAATCGGCTTTATCTCTCCGGGCGCTCAAATCGCTGATGACACCTACCAATGGGTTAACCAGGACCCACTGCAAAAAAGTATCACTATGAATATTTTTTCCTCAAATTTTTCACTTTCTTCCCCATATTTAATAACTCCATCCCTTGTGGCATTTTCAGGAACCGACGATATGAATAGCGCGGTCGATACAGCCAATTCTTTTCTCTCAAAGATGACTTTATCACCAACCGATATTGATGGAACTAAAACTAAAATTACATCATATTCGATTGAAAACAGTTCTCTTGTTGGAACATCAAAAATTTCAGATACCAAAATAGTCAGAGTCGACTTTTTCCAAAATGATATAGATAAATTACCAATTTATTATGAAAATGGAATATTCTCAACTCTTGATTTTCTGATTGGAAAGGAAGGAGATAATCAAGAGGTCGTAGGTGCGACCTTCTATCATAGGGGTATATCCGAAACTTCTTCCACCTATGCCATAAAAACAGCTCAAGAAGCTTATTCTGAATTACAAAAAGGTTCAGCCTATATTGCAAGTAAGCCGGACAACACGGTTGAATTCACCATAAATAATGTATTCTTGGGATATTATATTGGAACTGCAGATCAGGAATTTTTAATGCCAATTGTCATATTTGAAGGAAATAATAATTTTGTCGCCTACGTTTCCGCAGTTAAGGATGAATGGATAAGTAATTAACATTTCCCGATATTTGATTCAGTAATTTACTTGTATCGGAGAACCTGTCATCACTATTCATAACTACAATAATCAAAGTGTGATTCCCTTCCTTTTTGGATGTGACCAACACCTGACCTGCCTCTTCCGTATAGCCGGTTTTTATTCCGTTCACTCCTTGAATTCCCAATAATTGATTAAGATTGGTCAATGAATAGTTATTCATTCCGGTAATATCCGCAATCTCCCAAGCTTTTGTATCAACTATTTTTGCAAATTCCTTATTTTCAATTGCGAAAGCAGCCAATCTGGCCAGCTCCAAGGGAGTAGTATAGTCCCGACTATCCTCAAGACCAATTGAATCTCCGAAACTGGTGTCGGTCAAATGAAGTGATTTGGCTTTTTGGTTCATCAGAGATATAAAAGCGTCCTTTCCGCCCGGATAATTTTCGGCAATCGCCAAGGCCGCATCATTTCCGGAAGGAAGCAGCATTCCATATAAAACACTTTCAAAAGTTAATTTTTCTCCAACCTTAAATCCAACATTTACTCCTTCTACATTTTCTGTTTTCACCGTCAAAATGTCGTTTAATTTAAAATAGTTCAAAGAGACCAGAGCCGTCATAATTTTAGTAGTGGACGCTAAAGAGAAGACAAGATTTGGATTCTTCGCATAGAGAACAACTTTTGAATCTTTATCCATGATTATAACCGCTTTGGCGGAAACAGAAGCGTCGATCGGAGAGTTAAAAACGGGATATTGAGAATTCACTACCACAGATGGAAAACTACGCACAGCTTTTTGAAAATTATAAAATCTCAAAATTATATCCAAAAAAGCACCGGCCAACAAAATTATAAGACACAGCAAGATAAGCGTATATTGAATGTGCTTTTTTTTGTTCTTGAAGAAATTAACGGGAAAACCTTTCATCTACCCTCTCCATGTCTCTTGGAAAAAGACTCGCCTCTCTAATATTGGTTAAGTTGAGAAGCTTCATCGTCATTCTCTCTAATCCAAAAGAAAATCCTCCTTCGGGCGGCATTCCATACTTGAAGGCCATCAAATACATTTCAAAACCCTTAGGATCCATACCGCGGTCTTTAATTGATTTCAGAAGGTTACCATATTTATTTCTTCTTTGGCTACCGCTTAAAACTTCCGTGCCCTTAAATAAAAGGTCGAAACTCAAAGAATATTCCGGGTTTTTTGGATCCGGCATAGTGTAAAAAGGTTTAGCCGAAGTTGGAAAATGAGTAATAGTTACAAAATCACTGCCATATTTTTCTTTTCCGTATTTACAAATATCAATTTCATCCTGAGGGGCTAAATCTTTTTCAGTTCTGGAATCTCTCTTAAATTCTTTAAGTATAATCTCCTGAGCCTCACGTAAAGTGAATCTGGGGATTTTTCCTAATGAAACATCCAGTTTAAAAAACTTCTCAGCATGTTTTATCATTTTAACCGCCGTAGATTCTAAAATATCCAGCAATTCTTCAAATTCAACAAACCCTAATTCGCAATCCATTTGCGTTGTTTCGGAAAGATGTCTGGTTGTGACTGACGGTTCGGCTCTGTAAGCATGAGCAATTGTATAAACTCTTTCAAATACCGAAACCATAATTTGCTTATAGAGTTGCGGGCTTTGTGAAAGAAGCACTTTGTGTCCATAATAATCTACGGGAAAAAGTTCTGCCCCGCCTTCAGTTGAGCTGGCAACAATTGTCGGTACAATTATCTCTGTGCAACCCAATTCTTCTGCTGCCACTCTAAAACCTTCAATTATTTTGGCCTGAACTTTAAATATTTCTGCAACTTTGGGATGACGAAGAGTCAGAGACCTATTATCCAGTAACGTCGGAAGCTCTAAATTCAAATCTTTTCCGCCCATGTCGAAAGGTAGAACTTCCGCTTTTTGCAAAACACTTATTTCTTTGGCTTCAATTTCTACATTTCCGGTAGTTAACTCCTTATTTTCGGTTTTAGATGGTCTTTTCTTAACTAGACCCATTATTTCAAGCACATCCTCCGGATGAAGCTCCACGGCCACTTTATGGGCCATTTCCGATATCTGTGGATTTACCACCACCTGAACAGTTCCCGTGCCATCCCTGAAATCTAGAAACACCAGCTTACCGTGACTTCTTACGATCCTTACCCATCCTTTTAACGAGACCTCCTGATCAATTTTGCCTACTGTTTCCGATATGCTTGTCCTTTGCATACCCCTTATTGTAGCTATTTAATTTATACTTGACAAGTATAAAAAAGGTCTTTAGAATGTATCTTTTGAGGATAATTCAAATTTGTCAGATTGCCGTCAGAAAGACGTCAAGCTAACGATATTTAAATAAGTTAAAGTTTATATAGTCGCGTGGAGCGGCTTTTTATTTTTAAAGAATATGGAAAGAAGGGAAAGAAAAATTACGCCAGAAAGGAAACCGCCACATGTCACAAAGACTCCTGAGTTTATAGAGGCTATAGAGATCTATAAAGACGTATTGGCAAATTGCAAAGTACCAACCACGCAGATAGAAAAACAGATAAATAGAATTCAGGATCCGACGACCCCAAGAAAAAAAGTCATTGCTTTTACTGAACTTGTAAAAGAAATAAATACCTCAACAAGAATCGACAAGAAATAACTACAATTTAACCAAGTCTTTAATTTTTAGCTGTAATCTTTTTTCTCCGTTCCATTCATTCTCATTGATTACGTAAACTATAGTTACTTCATCCCCGATTTTAATTTTTGAGAACATTTCTCCCATTCCAAAGGCAATTCCGGGCAATTTTATTCCCAATTTTTTATCTCCAAACGTAAACTTTAGATGCTTTCCTTCGTTTCCAACTAATCTCATGTCTTCTACCAAAACATTTTCAGTTAAAAAGGTTGGCTCAGGATTTTTCATGCCAAACGGAGAAAGCTCTTCAATGGCTTTATTTAAATTATTATTAATCAGAGATAATGGAATCTCACCATCAACCCTGAGACTGCGCGCAAGCAAATCTTTATTCAACAGTGTCGCCGCTTTAGTTTCAAGAGCTTTTTGTAATAAAGGCAGCTTGGCTGTCTCAACCGTAAATCCCGCTGCCATGGGATGCCCGCCAGCATCGACCAAAAATTCTTGAGCACTTCTAATAAATTCAATCATATTGAATCCGCTAATTGACCTGGCAGATGCTTTAGAAAATTTTTCTCCCTTGGAAACAACGATTGTCGGACGGTAAAATTCTTCAACAATTTTTCCCGCAACCAAGCCAATTACTCCCTGATCATAACTTTCATGAACAATAAACAATAAATCTTTAAGTTTTTCTTTTTGAAGTTTTACGTAATCTTTAGCGTGCAGTACCATCCGTAGGGTTAGATCTTGTCTTTCTTTATTAGTTTTACCAAGTAAATCCGCCAGAACAGCCGCTCTTTTTGGATTATTTGTGCAAATCAAACGCAAACTATCCATCGCATATTCAAGCCTTCCCATAGCATTAAGCCGGGGCGCAATTATGTGTCCAATTTCATAAGTGCCGATTTTTTCTTTAGACAAGCCTGCTTCCTTGAATAATTCCAAAAGTCCAATTCGTTTTGTTTCTGAAAGTTCTTCCAATCCAAATTTAAGAAGCGTTCTGTTGGCTCCAACTAAGGGGACCAAGTCGGCTACCGTAGCCAGAGCTACTAATTCCAAATGGGTTTTATTTTTCTTAAATTTCTGAGATAGCATCCAGGCAACCCCGGTGCCGCATAGTTTAGTCGTATGCACAATTGCCAAAGCTTTGGGCTTAACTTCCGATACAACGTGATGATCGGTAATAATTACATCAATCCCTTGCGCAATCGCATAATCAACAGCCCTATTAGCAACAATCCCGTTGTCGACGGTAATAATTAAGCTGCAGTTTTTAATCGTCAACCTTAAGCTATCAATTCCTTTTTCCGATAATCCGTATCCTTCTTCGATGCGATGAGGAATATATGGCATCACCTTCGCCCCGACTGAATTTAGGGTTTCCCATAAAATGGCAGTGCCGCAAATTCCATCTACATCGTAGTCACCAAAAACTACTATTTCTTCTTGGTTTTTTATGGCTTGCTTAATTCTCTTAATCGCTATTCTTAATTGCTTTCTGTCGATGCCAACACTATCAATAGATACTTTTTCAAGCTTGGGATTTAAAAATTCTTCGGTTTCTTTTTTAGTTTTTATTCCCCGATTCTCAAGCAGTATTTTAACTACCTTTTCTGGGTTTAATTTAGCTCTCTGGGCTTTAATCTTAGATAAAATTTTCCAGTTTTTCATTAATAAAAATTCTTTGTTATACTATAGCAGTATGGCAAAACTTATTCCAGAAGAAGTCTTAAAGATTTTTGAAATATTTAATAAAGCCGATTTTGAAGCATATTTAGTCGGAGGAAGTATCCGCAATATGCTTTTAAATAAAGAGATAAAGGACTGGGACATAACTACCAATGCTACGCCAGAGCAAATGCTCAAACTTTTCCCTAGTGGATTTTATGATAACCGGTTTGGAACGGTCGGACTGCCGACTGAAATTGCAGGAAAGCAATGCGTTGTAGAAATAACAACATTTAGAACAGAACAGGGTTTTTCCGACAAAAGGCATCCGGAGAAAGTTCTTTGGGGAAAAATCATTGAAGAGGACCTTGACCGCCGCGATTTTACTATTAACGCTATTGCTCTGCAGGGCTTCCCTGAACCTAAAGAGGGATCAAAATTAATTGATCCTTTCAAAGGACAACAAGATATTAGAGATAAAATTATAAGAGCGGTCGGAGACCCAAAACTTAGATTTAAAGAAGATGCTCTCAGATTATTAAGAGCCGTCAGAATTGCCACCGAATTATCTTTTAAGATTGAAGAAAATACCTGGAAAGAAATGATTTCCGATGCTTCCCTTATTTTAAATATTTCCGGAGAAAGAATCAGAATTGAACTTTTAAGAATCTTAAAAAGTGACCAGGCCTATGAAGGGATTATGCTATTGAACGATTCCGGACTATTGAAATTCATTCTTCCGGAATTAATCGAAGGCATCGGAGTTTCCCAAGCAAGACCGGGACGCCATCATACCGATGATGTCTTCACGCATAACCTTCTATCCTTAAAAAGTTGTCCATCAACTGATCCTATCGTCAGACTAGCGGCACTTTTGCACGATGTCGGAAAACCAAAGGTGATGTCAAAAGACGAGGACGATTTAGTAATTTTTCATAACCACGAAGTAGCCGGAGCAAAAATTGCCGGAATAATTTGTGAAAGGCTAAAATTTCCTAAAATAGATACGGAAAGGATTATAAATTTAATCAGATGGCACATGTTTGGCGTTAACGAAAACCAAACAGATTCGGCAATCAGAAGATTTATCAGAAAAATTGGAGTTCAAAACGTTAAGGACATGATGGATATAAGAATTGCCGATAGGCTGGGAAGTGGCAGACCGGCCGATAGCTGGAGATTAAAACTTTTTAAAGAAAAGGTAGAAAAGCAATTAAAACCGGCCAAATTTTCGGTTAATGATCTCGCAATTGACGGAAACGATATTATGAAAGAGTTAAAAATTCAACCAGGACCTAAAATTGGAGAAATTTTACAAAAAATATTTGAAGAAGTTGACGAAGACCTCTCCAAGAATAACAAGGAATTTTTACTCAAAAGGATTAAAGATCTTGATTAGTACCCCCTTATCTCTTATAATTACTGGATTAATGAAAAGATATTTCACATCCGAATCCGTAACCGAAGGTCATCCCGATAAGATTTGCGATCAGATTGCCGATGCCGTCTTGGATGCCGTTCTAACCGATGATCCGAATTCTGCTTGTTGCTGTGAAGTATTCACCACCACAGGCATGGTTTTGGTGGGTGGAGAAATTACTACCAAAGCTTATGTCGATGTTCAATCCATCGTCCGCAATGTTCTGAAAGATATTGGCTATACAAACGCCGATTATGGAATGGATTACAAAAGTTGCTCGGTAATAAGCGTTATCCACGAACAGAGTAGCGACATAGCTCAGGGAGAAAATCCTGAAAAAGCGGTTCATAAGGCTCAGGGCGCCGGAGATCAAGGCATGATGGTCGGCTTTGCCAGCAATGAAACTCCGGAGCTCATGCCCTTACCGATAATGCTCGCCCACAAAATGGCTAAACGCTTAGCCGAAGTCAGAAAAAAGAAAATAATCCCCTACTTAAGGCCTGACGGAAAAACTCAAGTTACGGTTGAGTATGAACAAGACAAGCCGGTCGGGATTGAGACTGTAGTTGTCGCCGCACAGCACAATGACGGGATTCCTTATAAAAAAATCCGGGCTGACATCATTAAGCATGTGATTAAGCCAATTTGCGGAAAATTACTTAATACCAATGCCAAAATCTATATTAACGAAACAGGCAAGTTTGTGACAGGCGGACCACAGGGAGATACAGGAGTGACGGGACGCAAAATAATTGTAGATACTTACGGCGGAATGGCGCGTCATGGCGGCGGAGCCTTCAGCGGTAAAGTTCCTAATAAGCAAGATAGGAGCGGCGCCTATATGGCCAGATATATCGCTAAGAATGTTGTAGCAGTAGGAATGGCAGACAAGTGTGAGTTACAACTAGCCTATGCAATCGGATACCCTCAACCCATTTCCGTACATGTTACAACTTTTGGTACAGGAAAAATTGGTGATGACAAAATTGAAAAAGCAATCAGAGCGGTGTTTGATATGAGTCCTGCAGGAATTATCAAGACTCTTAACTTAAAACGACCAATATACAGACAAACTGCTACCTACGGACATTTCGGCAGAGAAGATTTGAATCTTCCTTGGGAAAAAACCGACAAAGTAAAAGACTTAAAAAAATTCCTCAAATAATCTCCAAAGTGCTATAATTAACTCATGTTAAAGAAAAAGCTTCAAGAAGAATTAAAGCAATCAATGCTAGCGAGAAATGCTCTAAAGACCTCGGTCTTAAGAATGCTTCTTTCAGCACTAAATTATTACGAGATTCAAAAAGGCGGAGCCGGATATGAAGCAACCGACGAAGATGTCCTAAGCGTTATTCAAAAAGAAGCAAAACAAAGAAGAGATTCTATCGAAGAATTCAAAAAAGCCAATCGACTCGAATTGGTAGATAAAGAAACTAAGGAATTGGAAATGCTACAAGCTTATTTGCCTCAGCAGATGTCGGAAACTGATATTACATCTTTAGTTAAAGAAGCTATAAATCAAACGGGAGCCAAAACCATTGCCGATATAGGAAAAGTTATGGGTGTATTAATGCCAAAAGTTAAAGGAAAAGCCGACGGTGGACTGGTAAGTAAAATCGTCCGAGAGTCTCTTACTTCTTAATCTTTCTTTTCTCACTTATTTCATGCCATAAAACCAGGAGCGGACTGGCGTTAAATATTGAAGAGTATGTACCGCTGATGATTCCGATGAGAAGCGCAACTACAAACCATCTGATGCTTTCTCCGCCGAATAAAAGTAAAGCCACCAGAACCAGAAAAACCGTCAATGAAGTATTCAGCGATCTGTCAATGGTTTGAATTACTGAATCATTAACAGTCTTGGGAAAGTCTTTCCCTCCCATTTTCTTAAGATTCTCTCTTATCCTATCAAAAACGACAATTGTATCGTGAACAGAAAAACCAATAATAGTTAGGATAGCCGTAACAAAAAGAGAGTCTATTTGTACGCCAAAGAAATGCCCCAATATTGCGAATATTCCGACCACCACCAAAACATCATGGATTAAGGCAATGATAGCGCAAATGCCGAACCTAAAGCTACTAGCCGGCTTGGGTACTTCCCTAAAGGACCAGGTTATATACAGAATAATCAAGATTGAAGCAATTGCCACGGCTTTGAAGGCATTCCAAGCGGTTTCCTGACCAATTGTCGGACCGGTTGTTTGAGATTCAAGTTCTTTGACGTCTTTATATTTCCCAGATAGCGTACTCAAAAACTTAGCATTTTGAGCCTGGTCCAGCGGAGAACTTCTGACAAAGATAAGCTTACCGGATATCTCGCTTGAACCCTTAACTCCAATACTTTTTAAAGAATTATCAACCGCCTGCACCTGATTGTTGTTGACTGTATTATTGAAAGACAGCGTCATCAAGGTACCGCTGGTAAAATCAATCGAAAGATTAAGACCCCACAAGAGCATTGCAATAATCCCCGGGACTATAACTAATAGCGACAAGGCGAAATACCAATTTTTATGCTTAATTATATTCATATTTACTTATAAATAACTCTTAAGAATGTCCTAGTTATAACAATTGCCGAAAACATAGAGACTAAAACTCCAATTGCCAAAGTTAAGGCAAATCCCTTGACCGAACCTGTCCCAAATTCATATAAAACACCACTAGTTATAAGACTGGAAATATTGGAATCCCTAATTGATGTCCAAGCTCTAGAGAAACCCAGCTCTAAGGCTTCATGCCATGCTCTTCCGGCCCTTCTCTCTTCCTTCATTCTTTCAAAAATCAAAATATTCGCATCAACAGCCATACCGATTGAAAGAATAAACCCGGCAATTCCTGAGAGAGTAAGTGTTATTGCGAAGGGCGTGATACTGCTGACCTTGAAAATTGAAACAACTAATAAAGTATAGATTACTAAGGCAAAGCTGGCAATTACACCCAGTCTCCCATATAAAACAGTCATGAAAATTATTATTATGATAATTCCTAAGCCTCCAGCAAAAAGACTTTGTACTAAATATTCGTTTCCCAAGGTTGCATCTACGCTATGTTCCTGTAAATAGATCAGCGGTACAGGTAAAGCTCCTGCGTTTAACGAATTACTCAGTGCGGTTGCCGTGTCAGTCGTAAATCCGCCCGAGATAACGGCATCTCCTGTCAATATTGCCTGATTCACTCGGGGTGCCTCTATTACCCTGCCGTCCAGGACAATCGCCACTATTTTACCAACGTTTCTAGTTGTAATGTCTGCAAATTTCTTAGAGCCTACATCAGTAAATTTCAATTGAACTTCCGGTTTACCGGTTTGAGTATCAAACGTAACGCTTGTATCTTGAATATCCGAACCGCTCAAATTTGTTTTAATGGGATACGTTCCCAAATATTGCAGTACGCTGATCGGATATGCCGATTGAGTCGCATAAAGATTCTTAATATCATTTTCATTTTTTAATAAAATAGGAGAACCTTTAGGATTTGGTTCCCAGAAAGAAAGCTGGGCAAGTACGCCGATAATACTTTTTGCTTGGTCAATAGTAACACCAGGCAACTCCGCTATCACACGATAATCGTTTCCCTCAATTGCAGTTTGGACAATGGGCTCCGATACTCCAAAATAATTTGCCCGCTGTTCGATTATTCCTTTGGCGGCATCCAAAGCCTTACTTCTTTGAGCCGGATCAACATTTTTCATGTCTGCCTGCAAAGTCAAACTCGTGCCACCGGCCAAATCCAATCCCTTTTTGAAAGTTAAAGACTTAGTAAATGAAAGAAAACCTTTTGAAGGAAGATTAAGCAGAACCGTTACGATGGTCAGAATAACTATAAACCAAAGGAGAAATCGGGGATTTTTTTTCATGCCAACATGCTCTCCTCGTCCCCGTAAAGCATGACTCTAGATCCCGTCAGGACAGATAATATAAATGGGTCTCTTTTTTTCTTTCTGAACGAGAATTCTTCTTCTGTCATGACCGTATAGTTTATTTCTCTGCCTAATCTTTTTTCCTCGTCTCTGATCAAAACTGCCAACTCCGGCAAAACAATTGTCCCGACAATAATAAAATCCACATCCGTGACATCCTTTTCCATTCTTCTTACAAATTTACCCGAAAACATCGCATACTTTATCCTTCCAATCTTAACTCTATTCTTTAAGATCTCTCCACCCAAACCGGTTATTTTTGCGCCGACCTTTAAAAGATCAAAATAAAAAGGATAAGTTTTGGATAAAGAATAATAAACCCTATTAGCGCGGGGCTCTCTGTTTAGAATTCCTTTTTTTTCTAAAAATAAAAGTTCCCGTCTTACGGCGTTAATTTCATCTCCAGTCCTTCTGACTAATTCCCTGACATGGAACATTTCTGTTGGATCAGTCAACAAAACATTTAGAAGCTTTATTCTTGATTGAGAAGTGATTAAATCAGCTAACATAAATTCTAGACCTGATTATACATTATTTAACGGTTAATATTCCATCTGTGGGCATTATTTCGAACCAGATTGTTCCTCGATCTAGCTTAATTGGTAGGCCATTGCCATCAAAAAGCAATGTTCTGGACGTCCTGGTATCTTTCTCCCAAGTTCCCGTAATCTGTTTTCCGTCCATGAACATATTTGCTTTACCTGTTCCTTTTGTCTTATATAATAAATGCTCATTGTCCGTGTATCCGTCATCTGCATGTGATTCAATCATGGTTAAGACTACAATACTCTTAGCCGTTAATTGTTTATTTGTATTTCGGTCAATATGCGGCACTCCTCCAACATTTCTCTTATAGTTATTTGCAACCCGATCATATGTCCAATCTACGTAGTAATCAGGATCAGATGTCCAGAACTCTACGTGAATCTTTTGCTCTGCCGGTCTTTGAGACACTAAAGCATCATCTTTAAAGGTATATGGCACAAAGCCTTTCTTCCAAGATACCCCATCCGCATCTGTTAACCCTAATTTTCTGCTGGTTGCGGCATATTGTAAAAGCTTTTCGGTAGTTGAATACATCGTGTGCTCTGTTGCCGCCACGTGACCCAGCCTGTCATAATCTCTCCAGAATGTCGGAAAACCGATCGAGAATTGATTTAAGTCGTTCAAATTGCCCCAACCATAAGTATTAATCTGACTCAGGGCATCCGCCGGACCAGGAGTATTTGCTCCTCCGACGTGGGTATACAAAGGTTCTGTTCCATATTCCGAAATGAAATCCAGGAAATATGTCCTGGCGCTTCTGATTGGTCCGACTTCTTCAGCTGATTGACAATAAAACACAGTCAAGAATCTGGTAATTCCACCCTCTGCCACTGCCTCATAGACCACGTCCGCTGAAGAAATTCCGGACTGCGGACGAGCATCTAGATGGTTTTCGATCATTATTCCCAACGGTCTATGCTGTTCCCACCAAGCCTCTTGCTGTTTCGAGTAAAGTTCACCATTCATCGGACACGCTTCTGTCTTTGGCAGGGCATTGCTGAAAGCCAGCTGGCCAGAGGTAGTCACTGTTGGAGGCGCAACCACCACTGTCGCAGTTTGCGAAAAAAGCGTATAGGATATTCCCAAGAAAACCAGAAAGATAACTATTACTAACGAGATACTTATTATTTTATTTTTATTCATATCTTACTAAGATTTTGCTTCTCTGAGAGCTTTCTTCTCTTCTTCGGATAAATCATGTTCCAATGATTTTCCTTTTACCACTCTTTTAGCATACCATCTTGTGCCGGAACGTGCATATAACCCCGAGATTATGACTCCCGTGTCATTTCCGTCAACCAAGGACAAAATAAAGCTCTGATCTCCTCCGGTATCCTTAAAAGGATTGAAGCGAACCAGACCAATCTTCTGAATATGCAAGAAACCCTCTTTATCTATTTTATCACAATATAATTTTAAATTTTCAATGTCTTTTTTTGCAAGGTTTACGTCTTTCAAGAGATTCTCCATAATAAATTTGAAATTTTTCTCTTTTATTCCCTCGCATAATTTATTGTAGTGAGTTATTGCCTTGCCCAAAAAAATTGAAATTATCAGGAGCCATAAAATGATGATTGATAAAGCCAAGAGGATAAAGTTAGACAGCATAGTTATTTAAATATCTTAGCCTCTTGACAGGCTCGTGTCAATAGTGTAGTCTTTTGCTATCACGATGAGTAAGCATAAAAAAACTCGTAAAGAAAAAGTTATCGCAGACTATCGTAATCAGGTCTATATTTTGAAAAATAGTATACCTCTTAGCAATTCCGCAACCACGACTACCATTGCTATTAAAGAGAACGCAGACTTTACCGCAGACATATTAAGAGATGTTTTAAAAACTACAATTTTAACTTGTGCGATTGTAGTATTGCAGTTAGTTCTGTTCTTTCTCCTTAAAAGACATATTTTAAATTTGCCAATAGTTAAATATTAATTTGGAAGGGGGTGAAAATAATATGGCATCAATGTATTGCGTAAAATGCAGAGCAAAGAGAGAAGATCCAAGTGCTCAAGCAGTCACAATGAAAAATGGTAAACCAGCAATGAAGGGCAAATGCCCAGTCTGTGGAACAGGAATGTACAAGATTGGAAAAGCCTAAATTGTTTAGGAATACTTTTCTTGATGGATTAGAAATATTCCTTCAAGAACAAATAAAAAGCCCCGTATTTTTACGGGGTTTTTTTGAGGCTATTTTCCAATATAATGAACCAGTTTGAAGACTCTTACTACCGAAACGTTCCACTCATCGGCAATATCAGCCCTACCAAATCCGGCAATTTCCCATAGAGAATTTCCCAACGGCTCACAAACGGCATCTTCGCAGACAACAAGCAATTGATTTGTTACTGTATTTCTTTTTGGATCAACTGCTACATTTTCTATTGTGCTTGGATCTTTTTTCCAGAGCGTAAAGAAATATCGATAGGCATGATCAGAGTTTCCTCCGGCAATCAAAGCAAAATTAAACGGCATATTATCCGTCTTCTCAATTACAAATCTGGCAATGGTCTCCGCTTGGTCTAATTGCTTGTTGGGAGGATATGCAAAAAAGGGTGTTAAGCTATTGAGCCATACCAAAATAATCAGAATTATTACGCTCAAAACTTTTCCGAATTTATTCGTCCAAAAACTCTTTAACATGATTCCAACAATTAAGAAGGGTAAGGGAAACATGAAACCAAAATAATAATCATAGATAGATTTTTTGTAGAATCCGAAAAATCCTACTCCAAAGATAAACCAGACTAAAATTAGACTTAGTTTCCCAAAATCCTGCGAACGTAATTTATATTCCTTAAAACATTTGTAAAGCAAGAAACCAATGCTGAATATTCCCAGCGCAAGCGTTACTAAGTACCAATAGTTAATATTTGTTTTGGGATCATTTGTGATAAGTCTGCCAAAGATTCTGAAGAACACATTATCAAATGTTGAAAAAAAATGAGCATTCCCGCTTGTTTCCTGTCCATGAAAAACAAAATTAAATATACTTATAATATTCTTGAAGCCATGACGAAACTCAAAAGCCAGAAATGGAGACCAACCTACTAGGAACCCAAGGAAAAAAGATAGATATTGTTTGATAATTTTTGAAAGAAAATTAATCTTAGAATAGACGGATTGATACAGTAGAATATAAACAAAAATTATGACCCCCAAGAACACAGCTAAATAGTGAAGCTGCATCGTGATTCCAAAGAGAAATCCAGATAAAACAAAAAGCTTAAAGCTATCCTTAAGCAGTGACTTGTATACAAAATAGAGAGTCAGAAGAGAGAAAAACGGCATTAGATTGGGATTCCAGGATGATCTGGAGTAAGTCACGACTAGTGGCGAAATCGCGTATAATCCTGCAGCAATTATACCAACGGACGCTCCGAATAACTCTTTTCCGACTTTGTACACCAGCCAAACAGTAGCGATTCCGAAAAGAGCAACCATAATTGCCGGCCCAACCGGGTCATAATTAAAAAGCCAGAGAAACGGCGCCATAAAATAGTAATAGATTGGCCCTAGGAAGAATCCTCCCACTGAAGCTGTCGGACCCAAAAGGGTCAGACTGCCATGCAATATTTTATAAACAACTAAGACATCTCTTCCTTCGTCTCCTAAAAACGTCAGATAGTCTCTGATGCGATAAAGCCTATAAAACGAAGCTATAATCAAAATAAAACAAATAATTATTTTGTCATAATTTTTAGCCAGAAATTTAAACAGTGGTTTCATATTTGTGAAGTTTTAGGTTTTCTTTTTCCAAATTACTAAACTGTAAATTGCAAAATTCCAGATTAACAAGAGCATTGTTCCAATAACAAAATATTCTATATAATACTTATCTCCTATTAATTTATCGCCCAAGAGTATAGCTCCTGTTTGGATAAATATCACACCGAAAGCAGAAGTTAAATAAAACTGAACAAGTTTCAAAAAATACGAAGTTACTCCCGTAATTTTTCCGTCTTTAAACGTCCAAAAATTATTAAGATTGAAATTAGAGAAAATTGCAGCTGCAGCTCCCACCAAATTCGCTAAAGAAGCATCCCAACGATATGACTCCTTAAATATTCTTAACAATACGTAATTTATTATAAACCCCAATCCTCCGACTACTAAAAATTTTCCGAATTTACCGAATAACAGCTCTTTTATTCTGGATATTATAACGTAACTGACCACATCCATGATATAGCTAAACGGTGCTATCTTTGAATCCCCCATTGTTCTATCCGTAAAATTAAATGGAACCTCTCCTATCCTGAAGCCATCCCTAACGGCTTTATGTAAAAAGGAAATTTGGAATATATAACCGGTAAAATTTGTAAGCTCTGATTTTTCCTTAAGAAAGACTTCTTTTTTTATTGCTCTATATCCGCCTGTCCAATCGTGAATAGAAAATTTAGTAAATACGGTTCTGACAAAAAAATTGGCGACCTGGGAAAAGATCCTTCTTGTTAGGGGCCAATTTTCAGGAATTGAACCCCCGTCGCTATATCTATTGCCAACCACCATATCAGACCCTTGTTCAATTTTTTCGATAAATTGAGGAATCTTGTGCGGATCATGCTGCAAATCAGCATCAATTTCAAACATCAGGTCCGCATTCAGTTTGTCGACTGCATAAGTCATACCTCTAATGTAAGCTGCCCCTAAACCATTCTTTGGACCTTGAGAAATATGCAGATTTTTCCAGTTACCCATTAGCCTTTTTACTACCTCACCGGTTCCGTCAGGAGAATTATCATCAACCACCAATATGCTCATCTTGTGGTTTTTAATTTTAGGAAAGATCTCTTCTTCCAAAATAGAAATTAATCTTTCAATATTACCCTTCTCATTGTAGGTTGCCGTAATGACTGTTATGTTCATATATTTTTGAAGTGTTCGATGGTTTTATTTAGTCCTTCTTCCGTTGAAACTTTAGGTTCCCAACCCAAGATGGTCTGAGCTTGAGATATATCTGGCTTCCTGGCTTTCGGATCGTCGCCGGGCAAATCTTCAAAAATAATTTCTGACTTTGAACCAGTCAAACCTAAAATAAGTTTTGCGATATCCAAAATGCTTCTCTCGTCCGGATTGCCCAAATTAATGACTTTACCCTTCGTATCGGGCTTAAACATTGCTAGTTTAATTCCAGATATCATATCGTCTACGTAGCAAAGACTTCTTGTCTGGGTTCCTTTACCGTAAACTGTAATCGGCTGGCCATTTATCGCCTGCATGATAAAATTGGAAACTACTCTTCCGTCATCCTGTTGCATCATTGGCCCATAAGTATTGAAAATGCGAATAATTCTCACATCTAAATCAAACTTTCTTAAATAGCTAAAGGAAATGGCTTCTCCGAATCTTTTTCCTTCATCGTAAACGGACCTTATGCCGTTGGGATTTACGTTGCCGAAATAATCTTCCCGCTGGGGAGACATCGCCGGATCTCCATAAACTTCCGAAGTGGAAGCATATAGAAATTTAGATTTAAACAGACGGGCCAATTCAAGTAGATTATGTGTACCCTGAGAATTAGCTAACAGAGTCTCAATCGGAAAATTAATATAACTTCTCTTGCTGTTTTTATTCGGAGACGCCGGACTTGCCAAATGGAATATATAATCAATACTGGGTATTTTTTTTAAATCATCAAAAGAACCACAGACGTCCAATTTTATAAACTGAAAATTCTGATTACTTATTAATGAGGAAATATTATTTTCGTCACTGGTTAGAAGATTATCTACGCAGACAACTTTATACGAATCGCTGAGCAAGCTTTTACATAAATGGGATCCTAAGAATCCTGCTCCACCAGCCACCAAAACAGTTTGCATACATTTTATTTCCCCTCCAAAGCCAAATCAGCCTTAACCATCATTTCCACCAATTGTTTGAAGCTTGTTTTTGGTTTCCAACCTAATTTTTCTCTGGCTTTAGTCGCATCTCCGATTAGATAATCTACCTCAGCCGGTCTCATGTGAGAAGATTTATTGGTAATCACGTATTTACTCCAATCTGCAATCCCGACCGTTTGGAAGGCCAGATCCAAAAATTCCTTAACACTGTGATTTTCTCCGGTCGCAATCACATAGTCATCCGGCTTGTCCTGTTGAAGCATTAACCACATTGCTTCTACATAGTCACCGGCAAAGCCCCAATCTCTTTTTGGCTCAATTGATCCCAGCTCAAGATTAGCTTGTTTTCCCAAGCTGATTCTAGCCACGGCATGACTGATTTTTCTGGTAACGAATTCAAGACCTCTTCGGGGAGATTCATGATTAAAAAGAATTCCTGAAACCGCAAACATATCATAACTTTCCCTATAATTTACGGTTATATAATGACCATATGCCTTAGCTACTCCGTAGGGACTTCTGGGATGAAATCTGGTTGTTTCCCTTTGCGGGGTTTCAACTACTTTACCAAACATCTCCGAGGACGACGCTTGATAAAATTTTATTTTAGGATTAACGGTTCTGATTGCCTCAAGCATCCTGGTAACGCCTAGGGCCGTAAATTCCCCGGTTAAAACCGGTTGGTTCCAAGAGGTTTGGACAAATGATTGAGCAGCCAAGTTATAAACCTCGTCCGGTTGAGATTCCATAATAGCCGACGACAATGAACTCTGATCCAACAAATCACCCTGCAAAATAGTAATTTTATCCTGAATATGTTTTATTCTCTCATTATTAACAGTACTCGACCTTCTGGTAGTACCAAAGACCTTATATCCTTTTTCCAATAAAAATTCTGCCAAATACGAAGCGTCTTGCCCCGTGATTCCCGTTATTAAAGCCTTTTTCATATAGATCTAATTTTAAATTATATTTCTCCAATAGTCCAGGGTTTCTTTAAGCGTTTTATCCAAGGAAATTTGAGGTTCCCAATTAGTAAGTTTTTTAAATTTACTGTTATCGCAGATCAACTCCGGGTCATCGCTAGGACGCAATAAAGACTTATCCGTCCTTACTTCTATTTTTGCCGAGGATAAAGAAATTAATCGATTTAAAATATCCGACATTTTATAGGAAATTCCCGAACCAAGATTATAAACCTCTCCATCCACTCCTTTTTCCACCGCTAAAGAATAAGCATTGACCATGTCTCTGACGTCAGTGAAGTCTCTTTTTGCTTCAAGATTTCCGACCGACAGGTATGCTTCTTTTTTTCCTTTCTCTATTTCGGCTATCTGTTTTGCAAAAGAAGAAACGGCAAATTTCGGGGATTGTCTGGGACCAATGTGATTAAACGGTCTCACTCTGACTACCTTAAGCTTGTAGGCAAAAAAGTAACTGAGTCCCAAGAAATCCTGGGCTATCTTAGAAACACTATAAGGATTGGTTGGCAATAAAGGTGTACTCTCATTAATGGGCAAATTTTCTTTAGATACACGTCCGTAAATATCCGCAGATGAAACAATTAATATCTTTGTGTCCAGTAAATTAAATTTTCTTACCGCCTCCAATAAATTTACTTCCAGAGAAATATTATTATTTAATGTGGCTATTGGATTCTTGAAACTGTCTGCTGGAGAGGTTAAGGCGGCTAAATGGAAAATAACTGTTGGGGAAACTTTTCCTACAACATCGAAAACACTTTTTTCCTGAGATAAGTCTGCCTTTATCAAATTTATCCTATTTTTTATTCCATCTACATTCCTTAAGCCATCGTCAGTTAAATATGTTCCGGAGATTTCGTAACCTTTCGTCAGAAGATGTTCCGCTAAATAGCTTCCGGCAAATCCAGTAATTCCTGTTATTAAAGCCTTCATCTGCCAACTCCCGCATATCTGAAACCCATGCCTCTTAATTCTTCGGGGTTATAAATATTTCTAGCGTCTAAAAGCACTGGGTCTTTCATTTCTTCTTTTATCTTATTTAAATCAAGCTGCCTGAATTCATTCCATTCAGTCACAACAATCAAGATGTCCGCATTTCTAGCAACTGAATAAGAGTCCGTTCCAAATTCAATATTCTTCAAAATCTTCTTGGCATTTGCCATCGCAATCGGATCATAAGCCCTGATCATGGCACCTTCACTCAAAAGACTGTTTATTATCGTAATTGAGGGCGCATCCCTCATATCATCGGTGTCCGGCTTAAAAGATAAACCAAGCACGCCGATTGTTTTTCCCTTTACGTTTCCGCTTAACAATTTCTTTGCCTTAAGAATAATCTCTTGGACTGACTGTTTATTAATCTCCTCTACGTCTTTAAGAAGGGAAAAATTGTAGCCGGCTTTTGAAGAAATTGCAATCATGGCTTTTACATCCTTAGGAAAACATGATCCGCCGTATCCTGCTCCGGCATATAAAAATTGACTGCCAATTCTTTTGTCTAGACCAATTGCCTGTAAAACTTTTATTCCATCGGCCCCCGTCAGTTCTGAAAGATGCGCAATTGCGTTGGCGTAAGATATTTTTGTTGCTAAGAATGAATTGGCGGCATATTTAATCATTTCTGCCGTTTCAATATTTGTTAATACTTTTTCTCCGTCAATGCCTTCATGTAATTCGACTAACAACTCTTGCGCGGCTTTAGAATCTGTACCAATTACAACTCTGTCCGGATGGAGAGTATCTGAAATTGCCTGACCCTCTCTCAAAAATTCCGGAATCGAGGCTATATCAAACGTCACACCTTCCGGCTTTGCGGCATTAATAATTTCCTTAGTCTTTTTATTTGTTCCGACGGGTACAGTGCTTTTGGTTACGACTACTGTATAACTCTTGAGATTCTCTCCGATTTTTTTGGCAACCTCAAAAACGACTGACAAGTCAGCTTCCCCTGTCGGCATTGGAGGAGTTCCTACGGCAATAAATACAACCTTAGAGCTTGAGATGGCTTCCTTGTAGTCCAAGGTAAACAATAATCTCTTGGCTTTAACGTTCCTTTGAACAATCTCCTCAAGTCCGGGCTCATAAATAGGAAGTGTGCCTTTCTTAAGATTATCTATTTTTTCCTGAGTGTGCCCGATAACCCACACTGTGTTGCCTAAATCTGCAAAAACAGACGCTGTTACTAAACCTACATATCCGTGTCCTACAAAAGTTATAGTCATATGTTGGCTTTTATCTCTTCCAATCCATCCTTAAAACTCTCCATTGAGACACCTAATTTAGATATTTTATCATTTTTAAGAGATAATTGAAAAGGCCTGGATGCGCGATTCTTAAAAAATTCTGCTCTCACGGTTTGGCTTATCTTAGTTTTATCCAATTTGAATTCGTCAGCAATCAGGTTGGCTGCATCAAAGGGCGTCAGACTTTGACTTCCGACAACATGAAATATCCCCCGAGAATTACCTTCCATTAGAACGTCCATAGCTAATGCAATATCGTCAACAAAAGTTGGAGTGAAGATATGATCCGTGACCGCTAAGACAGATTCGCCGTTTCTTAATCTATTAAGAATTGCCCGAAAAAAATCAGGCTTTGAAAAATTAGCCCTATATGGGTAGGCTATCCTGGCAATAATCCAGGGGGTATTTAGGTTTTGAACAATTTTTTCTCCTTCAAATTTTGTCTGGGCATACCAATTTATCGGATTAGGAAGATCTTCTTCAGAATAATTTTCTTTTGTACCATCAAAAACAAAATCAGTAGAAATATAAATTAATTTTTTATTTGCCCTTACGCAAGCGTCTGCTACATTTCTTGTTCCCTCGACGTTTATTCTCCAAGCTTCGCCACTTTCTCCTAAAGATTTATCCGCTTCACATCCATCCACGTTCGCTTTTGCGGCTAAATGAAGAACTACCTGAGCATCCGAAGTGCATATTTTTGCTAGTACGTTCTCTTTATTCTCAATATCAATCCCTGTCGATCTGCTGACATTCTCAAATTCGTATTTAGGCGATAAAAGCTCAACAATCCTTGACCCAACTAAACCTGTTAATCCTGTTCCTAAAATTTTCATGATTCTCCATACTGCTTTTTATAGTAATTTTTATATTCTCCTGTCTTAATGTCTCTCCACCAAGCTTCATTTTCCTTGTACCAATTTACCGTTTTCCCTAACCATTCATCAAAATTATTTAATGGCTTCCATCCTAATTCATTTTTAATTTTTGACCAGTCTACGGCATAGCGGCGATCATGCCCTGGGCGGTCTTTCACATGCTCAATTGAACTTTCATCTTTTCCCATAATCATCAAGATTTTTTTAATTACCTGAATATTGGAAATATCTTGGGTATTTCCGCCAATTAAGTATGTCTCTCCTATTTTCCCCTTATTTAAGACTAGATCTATTGCCCGACAGTGATCCACCACATACAACCAATCTCTGACATATAAACCGTCCCCATATACCGGAATTTTTTTATCCTCTAAAATATTCGTAATTGTTAACGGAATAAACTTTTCCGGAAATTGATATGGACCAAAATTATTTGAACAATTAGTGATTGTTACAGGAAGTCCGTAGGTTTCAAAATATGCTCTTACTAAATGATCTGAACCTGCCTTGCTGGCTGAGTATGGACTTCTGGGATTATAACTTGTTCGTTCATTAAATTTGCTCGCATCTTCTAGTTTAAGGCTTCCAAATACCTCATCTGTTGAGATGTGATGGAATCTTTTGATCTTATTCTTTAGAGCGGCATCCAAAAGCACTTGCGTGCCCAAGACATTTGTAGTTACGAATTCCGACGGATTAATTATGGATCTATCGACATGGCTTTCTGCGGCGAAATGAACAACCGCATCAACGCCTTCCATAGTCTGATTGACCGTAACCGGATCACAAATATTTCCATGAATAAATTTATAATTGGTATTTTTATCAACTTCTCTTAAATTTTCCAGATTACCGGCATAAGTTAAGTTGTCAAGATTGACTATTTGATCCTGAGGATAATTTTTCAGCCAATAAAGGATAAAATTTGAACCTATAAATCCGGCCCCGCCTGTAACTAAAAGTTTCATAGTTTTTTCTCTTTTCTCAGCTTATCAAGCATCAGTATTCCTGTCATACTTGCCAAATTATTAATCTCTCCGGTCATCACCTTCTCAACCGCCTCTTCTAACGGCATTTTTACGAGCTTTATGTCCTCAAATTCATCAAGACTATTATCTCCTATTTCCAGTCCTTTTGCCAGAAAAAGACTTACGGGACTTTTGAAAACGCTGGCCGAAGTCTGAGTTCTGGCTATTTCCTCAAACTGCAAGGCTTCTATACCAGTTTCTTCTTTTAATTCTCTTCTTGCAGCCGCAATAGATGTTTCATTTTTGTCTACATGTCCTGCCACTGCCTCCAAAATTGTTTTTTCCAACATATATCTGTATTGCGAGATTAAATAAATTTCATATGAATCCGTTAAGGGAAAAATTGAAACAATCGGAGCTCTTTCTGCCTCGTGATGAATTACTGTTTTTCCGTTATCGTTTTTGAGGGTTATTTCCTTAACATCAAACAGCTCTGCTTTAAGGATTCTTTTTTTAGAAATAATTTTCCAGTGGCTCATTTTTTTTGGGTAGCCCAATAACTGTTAGCTTTGAAGAGACTGTCAAAAGTTCCGGCATCGGACCAATATCCGCTCAATTCTTCCCAAGTCAATTTATTTTCTTTAATATAAAAATTGTTTACCTCAGTAATCTCTAGCTCGCCTCTACCCGCAAAATTTGGATCACATTTCTTGATAAAATCAAAAACTTTATTGTCATAGATATAAATACCCGTTACCGCATACTCCGACTTAGGCTCCTTGGGCTTTTCTTCAATTTTAATTATGCTCTTTGGATTTTGAGGATCAAATTGAGGAACTCCGAAACGTTTTAATTCAGGAACTTTTTTTAGAAAAACTACAGCACCATCTTTGAAGTTTTTAACCGCAGAAGAAATATCAGCATCCGTAGTGTTGTCTCCGAGAATAACCGTAAGAGAATCTCCATCAGCAAATCTTTCGGCTAAAGCGAGCGCATCAGCAATACCTCCGTCAGGTTTCTCCTGATATGCATATTCCAAGTGTGTCGCCCCCAGTTCTTTCCCGTTCTTTAATACTCCCAAGAAATCGCCCACATGGGGACCACTGGTAACAATCAATATGTCTGTAATGCCTGCCGAAACTAGAGTTTCAATAGGATAAAAAATCATCGGTTTATTGTAAACCGGAAGCAAATGCTTATTAGTTACGTGCGTTAAGGGATACAGTCTTGTACCTAGACCTCCCGCTAATATTACACCTTTCATATATTAATAATTACCACTTACACTTAACAAGAAAAATATAATTGAAAGTCCAAGGGACCCAATCAGTATATATTCTATCACAATTCTAGCGTGTAAGTCATGATTTGTAAGATGATGCAAGATTCCCCACAGCACATAAAAGAAAGTAGTGGCAACAACCACGCCAATTTGAAAAACTCTGTCAGTACTATTATATGCCAGCAGGAAGCTAAAACTGAACATAATGAGAAGCATTATGTAATAAATACTGTGTTCGGAAAATATTTTTTTAAACATTAGACAATTACCCCCTTACTCCAAATGCCGATTAGGGCCAGAATCAATATTAAGTAGAGTATATGGTCAATGTTGTGTCCAACGAATCGCATGACTTTCTTTTTTTCAACGATGATCATATCCAAGATTAGAACAAAAATAAACACGATAACTAACACATAATAAATATTTGAAGATAAGGCTGAAGTGTCAATAAGCGGATTTTTAGTAACCTTTTGAACACTTTTTTGCGTTACGGGCATAGAGACGGGAATAGCTGTATTCTTCGCCGCCTCGACAGCTTGAGTTTTACTTCTGGCTACAGGCATATATAAATTACCGAATTCCTCAACTACTAAAACTGTTTCCTCTCCTTTTAATGTACCCTCTCTTACCGCAAATCCAACATCCTGATAATTCGCTGACAACATATTTGCCCTATGATCAGGGCTTGCCATCCAGGCGCTTATAACGCTATCCGCCGTAGTAAATCCTCTGGCTAAATTTTCCCCCGCATAAGTATAGTTATATCCCGCAGCGGTAATAAATGCCCAGGGAGTTTTACCACTTGGGGAATTATGAGCCCAATAATCATATTCAAACATATCGTCTGCTTTGGCGGATGCTGCTTGAGTAAGCTTGTCGCTAAGAACCAATGAGCCAAGTCCAACATTTTGTCTTTCCTTATTTGTTAACGAAAGAAGCTGCTCCGAAGAAATATCTGCACTTACTCCCAAGACCGAAGGATATTTTACCTTTAAAGTTTGTATAAAAAAACTCGCCAGGAAGAGGAAGACTATTGTCAAAAATAAATTCCCGTGATGGAGTATTTTTGCCCTATAATTATTAGATTCTTTGGGAATAAATAAATGAGACAAAAAATCTTTCATTTTATTTATTATAACATCATTTATATATCGGTAAAATTATTTCTCCGACTTTTCTTTCGTTTATCGGAATCTTAAGGACAAACGATAAGGTGTTTGCGATAGCCAGTCCGACACGTAATCCAGTATATGATCCCGGCCCAACATTAATTTCAATCGCTGAAAGATCTTTTGGCTCAATGTTATGCTTTTTTAATATTTGGTCTATCATCGATAGGATTATTTGCTCTCTATTAACTGTAATATTTTCGGTCTGAATAAATTTTTTATTTTCAATCTTAAGACCTACCGTATTTTTTTCATTATCGGCAGTATCTATCATTAGGATAATCATATTTTAATTTCTCCTTCTCGAATTAATTTCCAAGGAGTAACGGCACAGTCAATGATTGTCGAAACATTCTTGTTAGAACTAACTTCCTCTTTCAGAATATAATCTGCTAATTTCCCAAGCTCGGGATTTAATTCTTCAAACCTAAATGGCGTATTTTCACCACTAAAATTCGCAGACGGAGCAACAATGGGAACTCCAACAGCCATAATTAGCTCTCTAAGCTTCAAACTCTTGGGCATTCTAACTCCCAAGCTGTCCCCATTACTCCTAGCGACAGCCGGAACCTTGCTCTTGTCACATTTTAAAATAATCGTAAGTTCCCCCGGCCAATACCGGTTCATAAGCTTGTCCCTTACTTCCTGAGGGATTGGCTGAAGATAACTCTGGGCCATTTCTACCGAATCAACCAAAGCCAGCATCGGTTTATTTTCCGGACGTTTCCTAATTTCAAATAATCTTTTAAGTGAATTTTCGCTGTCTAGTCTGCAGCCAATTCCAATGGCGGTATCTGTAGGGAAAATAACTATTCCGCCGTTTTTAAATACCTCAATAGCCTCCTGCATTCCTTTAGTCATGATCTTTTATATTATATACGATAAGGAAGCTTTATTTACCGTCCTGCTGTTGAATAAATTTTGTAAGCGAAGATTTATCTATTAGATATCGTCCGCCAAAATGGATTGCTTTAATCTTTTTTTCAGAAATATATTTATATACAGTAAGAGCGCTTAATTTGAGAAAAGCCGAAACTTCTTTAACATTGAGAAAATTTGTTTCTATTCTATAATCCATAGTTTGACTTGCGAACAATATATATCATAAATATTGTATTGTCAAACTTTTATTGATTTAAGGACCTAAACACTATCTTCCTGACATTTTCTTTTTCATTAACAAATTCAATTTCTATTCTTTTTTTTAGTAAAAAGTCCATCAATTTTTCTGCCCATTCTATAACTGTTATATTTCGTGAATCATTAACAATTTCTTCTAACCCTAAATTCTCAATATCCTTTTCTGTTTCCGTTCTATATAAATCGACATGATAAAACATTCCGTTTTTTAATTCGTGACTTCTTATAATTACAAAAGTCGGAGAAATAATTCTGCCTTTTATTCCAAGCCCTTCTGCTAGTCCTTGGGTAAAAGTTGTTTTACCGCTACCTAAATCTCCGTACAAACAAATAGTTTCGCCAGTCCCCAAGGTCTTTGCAAAATCATAAGCTAATTTTTGCGTTTCCTTGGAATTATTAGTTGTAAAAACTTTACCAATAAAATTATTCCTCATCATTTGGCATTAATTCTCCTTTTTTAATTATTCGGAATGTAAATATACCACAAAATACTATAAAAATAATACCAACCAATATAGATACGATCTGGAAAACGGTATCCGGCTTTTTTGTCTGATCAGGTACGGGATTACCTTGATCGTTAGGAAGCAACCCATCTATGGGAGATGCAGTTAATTGGCTTCCGGTATTTTCCCCCAAAACGTCTGTAGACGATGCTTCTGTAGGCGTGGGAGATAATAACATAGCATTAGGAGTGGGAGTATGAATGGGAGCTGGGATGGGAGTAGAAATATTGGTAGGCATTGGGGTTGGCGTGGGGATTACCGTTGGAGTTGGCATATTTGTTGGTATAGGTGTTGGGGTTGGTGTTGGTGTGGGATTGGGAGTTGAGGTGGGAGTGGGCAAAGAGATAGAGACTGTTACCGCACTATTATTAGCATCTGTGATTTCCGTACCTCCATTAGCATCAGCATACATCCTTAATCTCATCTTATATGTACCGCTACCGTCATATTCCGTACTCGATGGGCTACCTGCTCTACCCTGAATATTACCGCTCCAGATCGCTCCATTTTGAATCGTAATCGGTAAATATAGATCATAGAGAGGACCTCCATACCAATCTATGTTATTGAAAGTTTCACCAAAATAATCTGAAGTTGTATCTTTGAAGAGATCTACCCTTAAATAGTCTGTTCCGGCAGTAACTCCGGATATGGAAGCTGTAATCGTAAATGGGTTTTCAGTAATAATGCTTGGATAATTTGAAATCGTTATGGAAGTTGCAAAAACAGGATTTGCAAAATAAAGGAAAAATAAAGCCGTAATAAAAACAACGACTGCCTTCATTCGTTAATTATATTTAAAAATTTACTTTATCTATTTCCCGGATACTACCTACCGAATAATGATCAGTAAAGGAAATATTGTGCCCATTAGAAACGAATGGATCATTCATCTTATAATTTCCTCCTGATCCGCTGATTAAAACTACGAAATGATCAGGAATGGAACCCCCATCATAGGAAATTCCGACTATAACAGGGTCTCCTGAGGAAAGCGTATTGTCAATTATTGCGCTCACACGATTTGAGCTGGCCCCGTCAGCTGTAATGGTGTATTTAAGATAGGCCGGGAAATAGGCAGCAAAATTACCCGGGTTTGAATTAATCGAAATAGGATTGACACTTCTGTGTCCGTAATGCGTATAAACCATTGCCATTGAGGTCATTAAGCATCCGTCACTGGCAATTGAATATCGTGTGTTGTTAAGCGCCAGATTACCCCATTGACTGTCTCTTTGATTATAATAACAACCTGACCAACCGTCATCACAAACGGTTTGATTTGTCAGGATGCTGGCGGCTCCCGACGTAAAGCTGGAAAAAGCTGAAAGCTGAGCCTCCGCCTGAGCCAAAAGGTTCTGATAAACCTGTTCACTTCCTTGGGTTTGAGTCAACAGATCTTGCTCTGATGCTTTTTCTTGATTCAACTGATTCGTATATGCCTCAAGTTGAATCTTTAGGTCTTCAATTTTTTGCTTTTGTGCTTCAAAAATATCTTTTTGATTCATATAGTCAGTCTTCGCCTGCTGAGCATCTTCGGCAAGCTTTAAATCGTGAGTTCTGACAATTTCGAGATAATTTAATTTCGTTAATAAATTGGTTACATCACTGGAAGACAAGAGCGTTTCTAATGGCTGAGCGGTACCCACCTCGTAAGAAGCCACCACTCTTTTCATAAATACTTCTGTAATTTTCTCCAGGGAATCTTTAAGAGTATTTATTTTCTTGGTAGCCGTATCAATATCTGCTGTTAAATCAAGTATTTCTCTCTTGTTTGTTTCTATTTCTGCCTGCGTTAAGCTTATCTGACTATTCATAATCTTGATCTGAGACGAAAGAGTATTAGCTTGGCCCTGATAGACACTTAATTTATTTGAGATATAAGTCGGGCAATCTTCTGCACTTATACCGTTACTTTTGCATTCATCAATGTTGCTATCCGTAGCGTAAACAAATTTTTGATAGAAGTTAAACAAAAACAATGATAAGAGGAAAAATATTGTTATTTTTTTCTTTGAAAAAAACATACATAATTTACTTTAGATATCGAAGCACTGCTAAGAAACTGGACAGCGCCCCCAGAACTACAGCCACTATTATTTCGACTCCTAACATGCCAAATAAGAAAAGTAAGGAGACCGGAAAAATAGACATTCCTTTCAGAAAGGATGACAACGCGGGAGTGGCGATCCACAATGCGCCGGACGAAATTACCCACCCTAATATCGCGCCGACGATTCCGTAAGATATTCCCTCAAGAATAAAAGGCCATCTGACATACCATCTGTCAGCCCCGATAAGTCTCATTATTTCTATATCCTCTTTTTTATGTGATATTTTTACTCCGATTATCGTTACCATTATAAAAATTGAGACTAATGACAAAACTATTATTAAACTAAGACCTATGCCGCGCAAGGCATTTGTCCATGATGTTAAAACGGAAACTACATCTTTCTGGAAAACAACTTCAGAAACCAAGGGGGAATTTTTAAGCATGTTATTTATCGTCGACAAATCCTCAATTTTTATGGTTGAAATTTCCAATGATGCAGGTAAAATATCCGCTGTAACTAATTCCAGCAACAAGGGATCATTCTTATTTTGTTCTTTGTAAATATTTAAAGCGTCCTGCTGAGAAACAAATTTTACGTTTGAAATCTTGCCGGTCTCCATCAATTGACTCTTCAAATTATCTATATCTGCCTTTTTTACGTCATTCTTAAAAAACGCTGTAACCTGAGGACGAGACTCAAAATAACTAATTGCTTTTGATGACCCGAAAAGTAAGAAAGTAAAAAATGAGATAAATAAGAAAGTCAGCGACATGACAAAAACTGCCGCAAAAGCCTGATAAGGAGAGCGTCTGATATTCCACCATGTTGTTTTAAAAGTCTTCGTTTTCATCTTCTTTTTTTATTACTGGATTAAATTCTTCTTCAGGTCTGTCTTCAGATTTCTTTTCCTTAACTTCTATATTAGCTGATTTTTTGTCAGAATGCTCAATGCTAGCTTTTGGCTTCTTTCCAGTTATTCCTATTAATTTTCCGTTATTTAAAGCAATAACTCTCTTGGAAAGTGCTTTGATAATGTCTTCGTTATGAGTGGCCATCATTATGGTTGTGCCTTTCTTGTTTATCTCTGAGAGAAGATTAACGATTTCCATGGCCGTCACCTGATCCAAGTTGCCCGTTGGCTCATCAGCTAGCAAAACATCCGGTTCAAGTGTAAGAGCCCTGGCAATTGCAGCTCTCTGTAGTTCTCCGCCCGAAAGTTGAATCGGAAACTTATCCCGATGCTGTAGTATTCCAACTTTCTCCATTATTTCTTCCACAATTTTTGTCGCCGCAACCGATTCAATGCCGGACACTTCAAGGGGTAGAATAACATTCTCAAAAATTGTCCTGTCCATCAAAAGCTTTAAATCTTGAAAGACTACTCCAATTTTTTTTCTAAGGTGGGATATCTTATTACTAGGAAGCTTTACAACGTCCCAATTATCTACTATTACTTCTCCTGAGGTTGGAAGAGTTTCGCGCGTTAAAAGCCTGAAAATAGTGGTTTTTCCCGATCCGGTTGGACCTATCAAAAAAACGAACTCTCCTTTTTCTATCTCGAAACTAATATCGGAAAGGGCAAAAACTCCAGTAGAAAATTGTTTTGAAACTTTATCAAGACGTATCATATCAATGTGGGGTTATCGGATTATTATAAAGCCTCTACGCGACCGACGTCCATCAGCCAACCTGCATATTGCGCTGTTTGTGTCTGCCCCCAAACCTTAATATTTTTTCCGACAAATTTAGATAAATCTACAATCGAAGAAACCAGGTAAACATTTTGACTGTCTCCTCCCGGCCTTACTAAATGAAATTGCCCTTCGCCATTAATTCCACCATTGACCAGAGTTCCTGAAGCAGTATCTTTAAAGGTCGCTGTATCACTTGATCCAACGATTGTCCCCTTGGTTATATTTGAAGAGCCTACCGTACTGGTTGTAAGAGCATTGCCGACAGTCGTTTTTTTACTACTTAATAAATATCCGGCAACACTCCCTAAAATCATAGCCACTATGATAAAGATGAATAAATTTTTAGTAAATATCGAAGATATGTTAACGGAACTTGATGAGACTTCTGAATTCTGAAGTGGAGATTTTCGAGCAGACATATTCTTTATTTCCATACTCCTAGTAAAGCACAAAATAACATTTTTGGCAACTCTAAAGTTTTCGCAATTCTTCGTCTATAAATTCGTCCAAATCCCCGTCTAAAACTGCATCTGTATTTCCTGTTTCAAATTCGGTACGCAAATCTTTGACCATGTGATAAGGATGCAATACGTATGAACGAATCTGGTTTCCCCATCCGGGAGTTTTATAGCCTCCTTTCAATTTTTGTTCTTCTTTCTTGCGCTCTTCTTCTTTAAGTATCCAAAGCTTAGCGCGCAATATTTTCAGAGCATATTCCCTATTTTGTCCTTGAAATCTTTCGGTCTGGGCCGTTACCACAATTCCCGTTGGCTTATGTTTGAGCCTGACAGCCGTTGAAACCTTATTAACGTTTTGCCCACCATGTCCGCCGGCCCTATAAAAGTCCCACTCTAAATCATCTTCTTTAATTTCTACATCAGTATTTTCTCCGATATCAGGCAGTACTTCTACCAGTGCAAAAGATGTTTGACGCAAACTGTCGGCATTGTAGGGAGAAAGCCTAACCAAACGATGAACTCCCGCTTCACCTTTTAGATATCCATAGGCATATTTTCCCGAAACTGTTATCGTGACACTTTTATAGCCTGCCTCTTCTCCTAAAGTTTCGTCAATTATTTCCGATCTAAAACCCTTTCTTTCGCAGTATCTCGTGTACATTCTAAATAACATTTGTGCCCAATCCATTGCCTCTACTCCGCCCTGACCCGCATGGATAGATAAGATTGCTGAATTTTTATCATATGAACCGGACAAATAAAGAAAGACTTCAAGTTCATCCAGTATTTTTTTAGCTACACCGAGTTGATTTTCCGCTACTAACTTTTGGAGCTCCTCCATCTTTAAGATTTCAGCCTGCAAGTCGGACATTTCTTTCATTTTTGCCGCAGCATTTTTATGATCTTGCCAAAAATTAGGCTTCAGACTTTCCGATTCAATTGATGCTATTTCCTGCCTCTTTGAATTAATATCGAATTTTGTTAATAATTTATTAATCCTGTCTTTCAATTCATCCATACTGCTTAAGTTATAAACCGCAGATTCTCCTGCAGAGATCCTTTATCTGATTTGTTGGATACTGCTGTAGTTCCTTGATATCATTAAGCACCTTTTGCACCTGAGGAGAAGAGGATGCAATCTCCATTATATTAAGACCTGAAACTTCCTGCTTAATGCTGTCAATTTTTTGCTGAACCGCATCTTGAATATTTACCTTAGAATCGGATTCAATAGAATCTGCTACCGTACTTGCTCCCTCTACTAGCTTTGTCTGTTCCGACGGATTAGTAAGAAACGTTTTTTTAAGATAATATGCGCCTCCCACCAATACTATCAACAAAAAAACAGCCAGAAATATTTTCTTCTTATTCCAACTCTCTTTATTTACTTCTTCCATGAGGCTATTGTAGCATATATGCTACAATACTCTTATGAATTTAATTCACGCAATTATCCTTTCCATTGTTGAAGGAATTACCGAATTTCTCCCAATATCTTCAACCGGACATATGGTACTTGCCGCAAAACTATTAAATATTCAGGAAACGGATTTTGTTAAAAGTTTTGAGATAATAATTCAGTTGGGGGCAATTCTTGCAATAGTAACCCTGTATTGGAACACGATCTCGAAAAACATAAATGTTTGGAAAAAAGTGATTACCGCTTTTATTCCTACCGGCATTATTGGATTTGTTCTTTATAAAATAATAAAAAACGTACTTTTGGGAAATCCTATAATCACCGTCTACGCCCTGTTAATCGGCGGAATCCTTCTAATTTTATTGGAAAAAATTTACAAGGAAAAAGACCATCATGTTGATAACATGGAAAAAATTAGCTACAAAAATGCCTTTTTAATTGGATTGTTTCAATCCGTTTCGATAATTCCCGGAGTTTCCAGATCTGCCGCTACAATAATTCCTGCTCTGCTTTTGGGAACTAAAAGAAAAACAGCAGTGGAATTTTCATTTCTGTTGGCAATTCCTACTATGCTGGCCGCAACTTCTCTAGATTTAATTAAAAGCAGTTTTTCTTTTACAATGCCTGAATATTTTATCTTAGCAATAGGATTAATTGTCTCCTTCATCGTCGCTCTTTTCACCGTGAAGTTTTTACTGGATTTTATAAAAAAGCATACCTTTATTCCTTTTGGAATCTACAGAATAGTCTTAGCAATATTTTTCTGGATAACTATACTGCGATAATCACATGAATTTAAAGTCACTTCAGGAAAAAGTAAAAATGTTAAATGAAAAAACAAGGCCTCAGTATAAACTTTATACTCCGGAAGAAAAAGAAATCCTAACAAAGACAGTAAAATTAAACGAAGAAGTAGGAGAGCTTTGTAATGATATTTTATCTATTTTGAAATTACAAAGAAAATCTAAACTTCTTAAATTTGATAAGAGAAATATGTATGAAGAATTTGCCGACGTAATCATTACCGCTATGCAGCTTGCCATTGCGGCCGGAGTTGATGTGGAAAGAGCAGTCGGAGATAAGTTAAAAAAGATTGAGGAGAGATATATAAAAAAGGATATCTAAAAATTAAGCTTTAACTTCTTTTATATCCTTGTGAAATTCTATCTTTAAATCTTCCACTGTCTTTTTAATCTTTTCTTCAATATTCTCAATTTTGTTATTTAAAAGTTCCCAAATTTTATCATGATTTCCAGAAACCAGATGGTCCAAAAATTTTTTTTGATCGACTGGATTTAATTCCGATAAAATCAAGTCCAAAATCTCCTGATGAATATTGGAATTAACTAAGGAAATTAAGTGTAACCTCTCAATTGAACTTAAATCCATTTCACCTAGTTCCAAAGAGAGAGTCGATGTGTCTATGATATGGCTATAAAAGTATTTATTTTTCATTTTCATATTGGCATTATCGGGCCTAATTTAAGATTATCACTTGGGTCATCAATAAAGAAATATAGCACCGGACCTTTCATTGATCCATCAAAACGCTCCAAATAATGCATAACCTCAGGTGAGCCACCTAAATTTTTACCTGTCCATTCTGCCGGTCCCGCATCTGCGATATCCGCAATTATTGCTCTCCCATTATTTGGATTCACCACCAGCATTTTGCGATATTTATAGAAATCCCTATACTCAGTAAATCTTGTATCGAAATCCTTTGATAAAAAAGTTGGAACGGCAATGTAATATTTTTCCCTATTATCTTCTATGTCAGTTAAATCATCTTTCGAAGGAGCAAAGTAACTCCAGGCGCCTAAGCCCGGAGCCATTCCTTGCTGCCAATAAAGCTGACTTTCTTCGTCCGAATCAAAATGACTACTTAAATTATCTCCGGGATAACGAGCCAAATGTTGTTCTGCGCCAATAAGCCCATAATCTCTATTTAATCTTTTACCCTCTAATTCCGGTACGACTTTGATTCCAAAAGTTCTGGATAATATTTCGCAAATTCCTTGTTCTTCATTTGTTTCCAGCGGTCTTACCTCTTTAGGTAAAATATTCGACAAATCCGAAACTAAAAACGTTTTTTTATCTAAATTGGGAACTACCATCTGAGGGCTGGAAATAGGTAGCGGAGGCAAAGTATTGGAAAATTGGCCTGTTAAAAGCATTAGTCCCCCCAATGATCCTGAGACCAATTGCTTATAATTTTCAGATAACCATTTTAATGGTTCGCTATGCTTAATCAAAAGCTTTTTTGTCAGACTCTGATGCTTAGCTCTCCATCTGTCGCTTAAATTTTTATAATGAGATTGTGTCATGGCAGATTTATTCTATTTATATTCTACACTTTTGACTATAAGTACAGTATAGTAAAAATATACTGATCTTTATAGTATTCTTAGCTCTACTGTTAATAACAAGTGGCTTTCTTTTCAATATTATCCTTACAAGAAAAAGAAAGAAATGAGTTATTTTACATCATGATGCATAGATTTAGATCTCCGATTTCTATAATTAAATGGTATACGGAATTGTTGTCAGATAAGTCGATTGCACACCTTAAAGGACAAACAAAAAAAATATTTCTCTGAAATTTATAACGTCAGCGAAACGCTAAACTAAACCATTAAATCCCTCCTAATATTATTGCAATTCCAATCAAATAGCCAAGATTTAAAAGTTGAAGAAATTAACGCAAAGGATTGGGTAGCCCAAATTCTTCTCAGACTACAATTTAGAATACGAAGACGTAAATTACATTTGGAGGAAGCGTATTCTCAAAATAAAAAATTAGTTAGGGTAATGACACTTTTTGTATTTTTTACCCGATCCGCACCAACAAGGATCATTACGGCCAACTTTTTTCCCATTTGAGGCAGACTTGGCTTGATTTAAGCCGGCATTGGTGCCAGAAGTTTCAGAAATTCTTGAAGCTTCTCCTGCGGCTTGCTCTACCATATTTTGCGGACGGGCTTGAGGAGTTTGCTGGATCTGAATCTTATAAATTCTATGCACAATTTCATCGTCTATAGCATGAACTAATTGCTCGAACATCGCATATGCCTCGTTTTTATATTCTACTAACGGATCTCTTTGTCCATACCCCCTAAGGCCAATTCCGCCCCTTAAATTTTCTACAGCATCCAAATGATCCATCCAAAGAGTATCAACGACCGATAACATTACATATTTTTCAATTTGTGCCATCATTTCTTTTCCCAGCTGTTCTTTCCGCTGATTATAAATATCGTGAGCGAGATTAATTAGGAAGCTTGTTTTTCCGTCAATTTCTCCTGCAGTTTCCAATTGCTTAGCTAATTGTTTTTTAGAAGCCTCGTCAAAAGGAATTATCGTAGCAAATTCTTCAACTATTTTATCATCAATTGGTTTATTTTCAACTTGAACAGAATTAACACCGACTAAAGCAGTCGCCGAAGAGTCAATCTTCTCAAGCATATCTTTCTCCAAAGACTCTTTGTTTTCCAGGACAAATCTTCGTCTTTTATAAATTATCTCTCTTTGTTTATTTAAAACATCGTCATATTCAACCAACTGTTTTCGGATATCAAAATTAAATCCTTCTACTTTTGTTTGAGCTTGTTCAATTGCCTTGGAAACAATCATGTGCTGTAAGGGAATGTCTTCCGGCATATTAAATCTGGTCATAACTCCGGAAATAGTATCTCCACCGAAAAGCCTCATTATCTCATCATCCAAAGCGACAAAAAATCTGGATGAACCCGGATCGCCCTGACGACCGGATCTTCCCCTCAATTGGTTGTCAATTCTTCTTGATTCATGCCTTTCTGTACCGAGAACATATAGCCCACCAAGCCTCACCACTTCATCGTGTTCTTTTTTCCAAGTCTTATATTTAGGGGAAGATTCTTCAGCGTTCGGGGTTTCTCCGCCTAAGATAATATCAACTCCACGACCTGCCATGTTGGTAGCAACAGTGACGGCACCTTTTTCTCCGGCTCTGGAGATTATTCTTGCTTCCTGCTCGTGGTTCTTGGCATTTAAAATTTCATGCTTTATTCCCCGTCTTCTTAAGAGCTCTGATATTAATTCATTTTTATCAATTGATGTAGTTCCGACCAAAACCGGTTGCCCTGTCTTGTGTACTCTTTCTATTTCGTTGGCGACCGCAGATAATTTGGCACGTCCGCTTTTATATACCAAGTCCTGCTCATCTTTCCTGACCATCGATTTATTTGTAGGAATTACGACAACCGAAAGATTATAAATTTTATGAAATTCCTGAGCCTCGGTTACCGCAGTTCCGGTCATTCCAGCCAATCTTTCATACATTCTGAAGTAATTTTGTAAAGAAACTGTGGCCATTGTTTTCGATTCCCTCTGTATTGGCACATTTTCTTTTGCCTCTATTGCCTGATGTAATCCCTCTGAGAGTCTTCTGCCTGTCATCAGTCGTCCAGTAAATTCATCTACTAAAATTACTTGATTATCTTTTACAATATAATCTTTTTCTTTCTTAAATAATGTTCTAGCTTTTAAAGCAGCTTCCAAGTGATAAACAGTATTAAAATCTTTTTCATAAATATTATCAATTCCGTAAAGCTTTTCAATTTTTCCAATTCCATGATCAGTTAAATGCGCTGTTCTTAATTTTTCGTCAATTTTGTAGTCAATATCGGAATTTAATTTATCAATCAAAGTAGCATATTCATAATATTTTTGAGTTGGGGACTCGTCTGGTGCTGAAATTATGTGGGGAGTTCTAGCTTCGTCGATTAGAACCGAATCAACCTCATCAACGACCGCATAATAATATCCACGCTGCACCGTATCCTCTATATCCTGAGCCATATTATCTCTTAGATAATCAAAACCAAATTCCGAATTTATTCCATATGTTACATCAGTTTTGTAGGCTTCTTTTCTGGTAATCGGTTTCAAATGAGCAAGTCTTGGATCTTGAGCATCTTTATTAACAAAATCCGGATCAAAAATAAAAGATTGCTCACTAATAATTGAAGAGACCGTAACCCCCAGAAGATTAAATATCGGACCCATCCAACCCGCATCTCTACGGGCCAAATAATCGTTAACTGTGACTAGGTGAGTACCTTTGCCAACCAAACTGTGAAGATATAATGCCGGAATTGAAGACAGAGTTTTTCCTTCTCCTGTTTTTTGTTCTGCTATTTTTCCGTTGGCCAGTGATATTCCTGCCATCAACTGAACATCATAATGCCGTTGACCGATAGCTCTTCTTGATGCCTCCCTAACTAAAGCAAACGCCTCAGGCAGTAACAGATCCAGAGATTCACCAGAAGAAATTCTTTCTTTAAATTCCTTCGTTTTTTTAGGGAAATCTTTATCTTTTAATTTTTTAAATTTTTCTTCAAAAGAATTAATTTCAAAAACTACCGGTTTTAATTTATTAATTTCTTTTTCGTTGGAATCAAAAAATTTATTAAATATACCAAACATATTACCTATATATTCTATCACAAAAATCCCGCACCATTTTGTGGTGCGGGATACCAACTGATCAATTGGTAATGCTCCAAATAGCTTACCAATTACTTCTTCTTTCCTTTCTTTGCTTTCTTTGCTGCTTTCTTTTTAGCTGCCATGTTAAATCACCTCCTTTTTTACAAATACTAATTATTATCGTGAATAAAAAAAAATTATTTGTCAAGTAAAATACTCTGCTTCAAAAATAATAGTTTGGGGCTTGAATAAAACAAAAAAAATGAAGGTAAATTTTTATTTTTTTATGATTATTTTTTCGGAATTTAAATATTTTTGTAAAACTTTTGGAATTAATATGCTCCCATCTTCCTGTTGATAATTTTCTAATATCGCAACTATTGGTCTGGTTGAAAAAGCTGTACCATTTAAAATATTTACGAATTCTGTTTTATTTTCGTGTCTATATTTAATATTTAATCTTCGTGATTGAAAATCTGTTGTTGTGGAAGTTGAAGTAACCTCTCGATATTTATTTTCTGAAGGAATCCATGCTTCAAGATCATATTTTCTTGCAGCGGGAAACCCCAAATCACCGGTGCACATTTTTACAACTTGATATGGAATTTCCAAAGCTTTCAAAAGCTTTTCTTCTAAAGATAAAATATATTCGTGCTCCTTATCATCTTCCCCCTGCTTTACATATGAGACCATTTCTATTTTATCAAACTGATGAGCTCTTAAAATTCCCCTAGTATCCTTGCCATAACTTCCGGCCTCTCTTCTAAAGCAGGTTGAAAATCCGACATATCTTTTTGGCAATTCTTTCTCTTCCAGAACTTCATCTCTATGCATTGAAACTATCGACTGCTCCGAGGTGCCAACCAAAACTAAATCATCTTTTTCAAAAATATACATATCCTCATCTCCGCCCTTTTCCATATAACCTAATCCCTTCATTACTTCTTTTTTAATCAAAACTGGAGGTAAAACGGGAATAAAACCTTCTTTCAGAAGAATTTCAAAAGCAAGTTCTCTTAATGCAAATTCCAAAAGAACTCCTTCATTTTTCAAAAAATAAAATCTTGCACCGGATACCTTAGATGCCCTTAAAACGTCTATTATGTCTAATTTTTCACCCAATTCTAAATGGTCTTTTGGTTTAAAACTGAATTTGGTTGGTGTTCCCACTTTTCTTAATACCTTATTCTCCGTATCATTTTTTCCGGCTTCCACATCCGGTTTTGCTGGATTTGGAATTTTAAGAATTTCCGCTTTGAGCTCCTCCGATACTGCTTTGGCGGCATTTTCTTCCTTCTCTAATTTTCCTTTTAATAATTTTCCTTTTTCCAACTGCTCCGCCGTCGGCCTACCTTTTATAGAACCTGTTAAAATATTTCTTTCTTCATGAAGTTTTTGAACAAGGATTGATAATTCCTTATATTTCTTATCAATTTCTAAAACATGATCAATATCTATATCAACATTTTTATTTTTTGCCGCCGCTTGCACCATTTTAGGATTATTTCTCAATAGATTTGTATCAATCATATTAACTCCCTTTTTAAAATCTGTTTAATTTTCTGAATAGCTTTATATCTATGATTATATTCTTTTTCTTCCTCTTTGGTCAATTGATCCTCATGATAATATTTCTTTATTTTTGGTAAATAAAAGAATGAGCGATAAGGATAGCCTTTCAATAACTTAAGATAGGGTTTTTCGGCAATAATTCCCTCAACCGATCCATTAATGCTCCAAATCTTGCCATTTGGAAGAGCTACTGAAATTACCGTTTTAAAAAATGCTTTCCTATTGTCATTTGGTAATTCCTTTGCAATTTTTAGCATATGAGTAATTAAACCTTCTTCCGTAGAATCTTCGCCTAACCACCTTCTGCTTTTAACGCCAGGCGCACCATCTAAGGCCGATATCTCCAATCCCCCATCATCCGAGATTGTGGGTAAACCGCTTTTTTTTGCATAAAAAAGTGCTTTAATCCGTGAATTCTCATGATAATTACTTCCCGTCTCCTCAACCTTGTCGTCAATACCAACGTCTTTAAGGGAAACAATTTTAAACGGTAAATCGGAAAGGAAACTGGAAATCTCTTTCAACTTTCCGACGTTTGTCGTAGCAATAAGAAGTTTTTTCATTAATAGGATTTACTTAACTTCTTCAATTGAAGCTTTTTTCTCAGGCTTCATAAGGGGAAAGAATTGCATCTCTCTTACGGACTTATCCATGAGGAGCGCAAATAATCTTTCTGAATATCCAAAACCCGCAGCCGGAGGCATACCATATTCCAAAGCTTCCACAAAATCCTCATCCATCATTTGAGCTTCCTCGTCTCCTGCATCCCGTAACGCTTGTTGCTCCTTAAATCTTTCACGCTGATCCAAAGGATCGTTTAATTCCGAAAATCCTTTACCCAGCTCCGATCCCATCGCTAAAATTTGCATCCTTTGGACATTATTTGGATTTGTCTCTACTCTTTTTGCCAGCGGTTCCACTTCAACCGGATGATTAATCAAGAACATGGGCTGGATAAGAGAAGGCCTAATTGTCTTTTTGTATAAATGGTCTAAAATTCTTCCCTTCCCTAAATTTGGCTCTACCTTAACATTAAGTTTTTTTGCTAATTCGTATAAATCTTTAATCGTTAATTTTTCAACATCGACCTTCCATCTTTCACTTAATAATTTCATAAATTCAACTCTCGGCCATTTCCCGCTCCAATCTATAACATGCTCCTTCCATTTTGTCTTGAGGGTTCCAAAAACCTTTTGAATGACTTCTTTTGTCATTTCTTCTATAAAATCCATTAACCAAACATAGTCTTTGTATGCCCAATACATTTCCATTTGTGTATAATCCTGCAAATGCTCATCTGATACACCTTCATTTCTAAAAATCCTTCCTATTTCAAAAACTTTTTCAAATCCCCCAACGAGAAGTCTTTTTAGATATAGCTCAGGCGATATCCTAAGAAAAACATCAATATCAAAGGCGTTATGATGAGTTACAAACGGACGAGCATCGGCTCCCCCGGGAGTAGAGACCAAGGCTGGAGTCTCTACCTCTAGTCCCCCATTCCTTACTAAATATTCACGAATTGTTTGCCAGAAAAGATTTTTCTTTTTAAATACGTCTCTCAATTCGGGATTCAAAATTAAATCCAAGTATCTCTTACGGAATTTTGTCTCTGCATCTTTTAGACCAAAAAATTCGCTAGGTAAGGGTAAAAGTGATTTTGTTAAAAGAGTATACGCTGTCGGTGCGATAGAAATCTCTCCGGCTGTTGTTTTGATTACCTGCCCTTGTATGCCTACATAGTCTCCGATATCTAAAAGTTTTAAATTTTTATAATTTTCACCTAAAAGTTTTTTCTGAAAGAAAATTTGGATTTTTCCCGCCTCATCTTTCAAATCAGCAAAAGCAATATTTCCATGCTCCCTATAGGAGAAAATTTTACCCGCAGTCTTAACCACTTTTCCCTCACTTTTCAGACAATCGGCAATTGTATTTTTCTTATCAAAAGAAGCAGGATATGGATTCCAGCCTAAAGCTTTAATTTTTTCCAGCTTTTCAAGTCTTACTTTTTTAAAATCTAAATCCAGCATAATTACAGCTTTTACTATACCATCAAATAAGAGCTATATGCAAAGGGATAACTAATACTCTTCAAGAGTTGAGGTGTCTCCGATTGGCAAATGAAGCTCCTTTGCCCTTAGTACGCGTCTCATTATTTTCCCTGACCTTGTCTTAGGAAGCTTGTCAATGAATTCTATCTCCCGAGGATAGGCATGCCCAGCCAAATGTTTTTTGACATGATCTTTTAATTTCTCCTTTAATTCTTCAGTGGGCTTAATGCCCGTTTTAAGAACTACAAAAGCTTTTATTATTTCTCCTCTTAATTCATCAGGCTTTCCGATAACTCCCGCCTCTACAACATCTGGGTATTCTACCAAAGAGCTTTCCACTTCAAATGGTCCGACTCTTTCCCCATTTGTCTTGATAACATCGTCTGCCCGTCCGATAAACCAAAAATAACCATCTTTATCCTTAAAAGCTTTATCGCCTGACAAATACCATCCATTGGCAAAATAGGAATTATATTTTTCCGGGTTTTTCCATATCTCCCTCATCATCGATGAAACCGTTTCCGGTTTGACTGCTAGATTTCCTTCCCTCTCAAGAGGGACTTCTTTACCATTTTCATCGACTATAGCCGCGACAATTCCGGGGAAAGGTTTGCCCATTGATCCGGGCTTAATATCCATGACGGGATAATTAGTAATGCAAATTCCGCCTAATTCTGTTTGCCACCAGGTGTCATGAAAGGGAAGACCATAGGTCTCAAGCCCCCACCAGATTGGCTCGGGATTCAAAGGTTCTCCGACACTAGCCAAATGTCTTAAGCTGGAAAGATCAAAATCTTTTATATTGACATCAGCTCCCATAAGCATACGAATGGCGGTTGGAGCCGTGTACCAAATGGTAACTTTATATTCTTGAATTATTTCATACCAATTTTTCGGAGAGAATCTACCCTCAAAAATTATCATTGTCCCTCCAAGCCCCCAAATGCCTAAACTTCCATAAACAACGCCCGTAACCCACCCTAAGTCTGCCGTACACCAATAAACATCATCCTCTTGGACGTCTAAGACGAATTTAGTCGTTGCTATTGCCTGAACAATGTCCCCATGGACATGCACTACGCCCTTAGGCTTACCTGTAGTCCCAGACGTGTAAAGCATATATGCCGGTTCGTTTTCGGCCATATGCATTGACTCGAAGCTATCAGAAGCGCTTTTCATTTCTTGACCGTAGTAAACAACATTTTTGTGCTTTATTTGTTCTACGGACCCTCTTTCAACAATAATAATTTTTTCAAGATTCGGCAGATCCTTCCATACCTTCTCAACTCGGGGAAAAAGCACTGAATTGGTTACTAGAATTTTTGCCTGACTGTCTAACAGACGATCCGCAAGAGCCATTTCTTGAAAGGCAGAAAAAAGCGTTCCGGCAATTGCCCCAACCTTTAAAATTCCTAGAAACGCAACGTATCTTTCCGGAATTGTTGGAAGGAAAATAAAAACCCTATCTCCTTTTTGAACATTTTGCGCCGTTAAAACATTAGCAAATTTATTTGCAAGATTTAGTAATTTTAGGAAAGTATATTTTTCTTTTTCACCATTTTGTCCTTCAAAAAATAGTGCAATTTTTTCTTTCCTTTTTCCAATTGCATGCCTATCTACCAGATTAAACGCCGCATTTAACGTTTTATCCTTAAAATACTCAACTTCAGATTTGGCTTTTATCCAAGAAAAGGTTTTATATGCCTTTTCATAGTCTAATAAATTAGGAAGTTTTTTAAGCTTTTTGATGTCTTTGTGGACTATATTTGCTGCACCTTGCATGATAACTATTTTATGGCAATGATTGAATAGGTGATTTTTCCGGCAGGAGCATCTACCTGAACCTTTTCCCCAACTTTTTTCCCAAGCAAGACCTTTCCAAGAGGAGATTCATGAGAGATCTTCCTGTTGGTAGGATCAGCTTCCCATTCCCCTACAACCGTAAAAATTTCTTTTTTGTTCTCAGTATGAAGCGTGACCGTTGATCCCAATTTAACCATGTGATTTACAGCCTTTACGTCCCTAATAACGACAGCCTGCTTAAGGATAACCTCTAATTCATCTATTCTTCCGTCAATAAAAGTCAATTCTTCACGGGATGCAACGTATTCCGCGTTCTCAGCAAGATCTCCCATATTTCTCGCCTGTGTAACGCGAGCTAAAACATCGGGTCTTTTTGTACCAATAAGCTCATCATATTCCTTTTTGAGCTCAGCTAAACCTTCTTTTGTTAAGTAAATCTTTTTATCGTTATCCATAGGAAAGCGCTAACTACAACAAATCCCTCTGCTATAAAATCGAGGGATAATAACGAAAATATACTGGAAATCCAAAACTTTGTCAATAACCTCTAGTATTAGTTATATAGGCTTAAATTTTGAGAGCAAATTGTGAGCTCGCTCTTTGCTTTCCTCAGACACCAGGACTCTTACTAAACCTACATTAGGCTGACCGTAATAGATGACAGTATCAAGCGGAGCAGTAAGAACTAGAGGCAAGACGATCAAATCCTCCTCCCCTACTATCTTCAAAACTACTCTGTTGTCAAAACCTAACCTAAAAATCTCCCGAATTTTGTTAAAAGATTTATGGGTCACTTGTCCGGAAGGATTTTTTGCAATCACAATTTTCTCATTTCCCGAAAATCCTAAATCTGAAAATAAAGAAAATTCTTCTTCACGAGCAATTTTAAAATCTATAACAGAAAGCTGCTGACCAATACTCAATTTGTTAAACTTTTCTGTTGTAGCATCCCCTACGGATATAATCACTTTTGATTTATTTTTATCTTTTAAAATATCAAAATTTATTAAACCAAAAGGCTTCGCTAATTCACTTCTTAAATTTTCAGGAAGAACTAAATCTTTCTTGTACCATAATGGCTCTATGCATAGCTTCCCTTCTCTATTTATCTCACCACCCCTGATTCTCCTAGATGAGATAACTTTTCCGTCCCCGGATTTAATGAAGGGGGCAATGAAAATTTTAAGGGGAATTAAACCCTGTTCTTTTCTTTTTAAATTAATAATTTCTGCCCCTAACTTAGTATCTTCCGATACGACAATGCCATCAATCAGTAAATCTTTCGAAAGAGTATAGCCAAATAAATCATTTATTTTCACCACTTTTGCTTTATCAGAAATCCCTTCTGATTTTATAAAATCCATAACCGATTGTTTTCTTTTTTCAAAAGATTCGATAAGTTCTGATTTTTGCGAAAATTTTGAATTCAGAACGTAGGCATCGCTGGTTATACCAATAAATAACCTTTTTCCTAAAGAGGAAGCATATCTAATAAATTCTTTATGTCCATCGTGGAAATGATCGAATGTTCCACCGCAAACAATCAAATTATTGACCATATTGCCTCAACGTTTGCGAAACTCCGCCGAACAGAGTTTCTACGGCTGTTTGGGGAGATTGCCCCTTCAATACAGAATCCACTGCGGTGTTTAGATAGGTATCCATTTGAGAGTTAAATCCGTCATCATCGGCACCGTCGACAAAAAAGGAAGAAACTGCCGATGGCGCACTGGAAACAAAAGGATAAGCAGCAGAATTGCTTAAGCTGGCTGCTAAGTCAACTCTTGCATATGGCTCACCAAAATTCCTTGTTTTCGATTCTTCCGCAAATAATTTTTGTGCTGTTTCTTTCAAAGATAAATATTGCATGAAAAGTAGAGCTTCTTTTTGATGTTGGCTTTTACTTGAAACTCCCTCGGCCCAATAACTTGCAATCGTTATATTTTGTCCGGGAAGGCTTGGAACGGGATAGACATCAAACGAAAGATTTGGATTAAGAGATTTTATTGTGAAGAAATCCTCAGAATAACCGAAATACATTGCCAGCGAACCTGAAGCAAAGGCCTTTATCGATTCATCAAGAGTATCATCCCAAACGTTTCCCCCGGATAAGGCGAAAGACGCATAAAAATTCAGTGCATCACTTGCAGCGGGAAGATTTGAAGACATGTCGTTTATACTAACTCCATTTTGGATAAAAAGCATCGATAATATGTCGGGCGCATGAGTAATATTACTGAATGTTCCCATCGCCGCACCAGCCGTTTTTATATTGTTCTTATCATCCTTAACCGTTAACTGTTTAGCGTCGTTGACAAAATCTATCCAGGTAGTAGGAACCTTAATGCCGGCTGCTTGAATAATATCCCTATTTACAAAGAGATTAAGAGTGTCTATTTCTAAAGGCACACCATATATAGCGCCATTTTTTATTAAGTCCGTTTTAGCGACAGGATAATAATTATTAGAAAAATCTTTTTTTGAAATAACACTGGAGGGGAGAGGCAAAAGTAAGCTTGAAAGCTCAGGCAACCAAGTATTATGAAACCTAAAAATATCCGGACCATTACCATTATTTGACCTTGCAATCAATCTGTCCATATACTGATTCGAATCTTCTCTGGAATATTCAACTGTAATGTTTGGATGTATTTTTTCAAAATCTGCAATAATTGGGGCCATTACCGGAGCGTCCTCCAAAAGCCCCCAATAGACCAATTTTACTTGATTAACTTTTTCCGGAAATAATTTAGGCAAAACCAGATTGTAAATCACCGAAAAAAGGCTCAAAACAATAACTACGCCCAGTAGGATTTTCAGGAAATTAAAGAATTTTGATGGAGGCGGAGAGCTTGGCAATTCGGACGGAGGCGGAAAAGCAATGGGATTACTTATCGGAATTTCGGGCTGCACGCCTGACTCACCTTGGAGAACATTAACTGGCTTAAAGACCGGGTTTTGATCCATATTCGGTATCTAGTATAATATGTCAGCTATAGTATATCAAATGAAGCAAGCAAAAGAATTACAAATTAGGAAAAAATTTTTCATACATGCATTAAAGTCAGTCTTTTGGTTTATTGTCGGAGCAATATTCGCGACGCTCTTACTCACAAGCTTTACCTTCATTATTTATGAAAAATTATATTCTAATGTCGTTTATCCGGGGATAACAATCAACAATCTGGATGTAGGGAAATATACGCAATCACAAGTTGAAGAATTATTTACAAGGAAAAATGAAAAAGTAGTAAATACTCAATTTACATTCTCTCTCGATTCAATGTTGGCTACCGTTTCAGCTAAAGATTTAAAAATTGGCTATGATCAGAATCTTATCTCAAAACAAGCAATGAGCTTGGGAAGATCGGACAATCTCCTCTCGAATATGAGCATTATTTTCCAAGCATATTTTTATGGATTAAATTTGCAACCGTCATACAACTATTCCGAAGATGTATTCGATAAAACTCTTGCCCCCCTAGTAGATAAAACAAATGAAGAACCGGTAAATGCGCTTTTTAATTTTCAAAACGGAAAGGTTATAGCATTTAAGCCTTCCGAAGAGGGGAAAGTGGTCGACTTGGAAAAGGTTAAGCAGGATTTAATTCTTCAATTTGAAAGAATATTGTCAAAGCAAAATTCACAAGAAGTAAATATTCCAGTTACTGTCAAAATTTTGTTACCCAAAATAACAACGGATAAAGTAAATAATTTAGGCATAAAAGAATTGATAGGAAAAGGAACTTCACTATTTCAACATTCAATACCGAGCAGAATTTTCAATGTCACTCTGGCTGCATCGAGAATAAACGGAGCACTAATAGCTCCAAACGAAACATTTTCCTTTGACAAAGCTTTAGGTGACGTTTCAGCTTTCACGGGGTATCAACAGGCATACGTTATTCAAAACGGCAAAACTGTGCTTGGAGACGGAGGAGGAGTTTGCCAAGTGTCTACCACTTTTTTTAGAGCTATCCTTAATGCAGGCTTACCTATCACAGAAAGACATGCGCATGCATATAGGGTTGGCTATTATGAAGAGGATGGTCCGCCAGGGTTGGACGCTACCGTTTTTGTTCCAAGTGTCGATTTAAAATTCAAAAATGATACTAACAATTACATACTTGTCCAAACTCAAGTTGATCCAGATACGCTTCGACTTACCATTTTTCTGTATGGAACCCTAGACGGAAGAACCGTGACTTTGACTCAACCTATCGTTACCAATATAGTTCCTGCTCCTCCTGACCTATACCAAGACGATCCAACCCTGCCAAAAGGAGAAATAAAGCAAACAGATTTTAGCGCACAGGGATCAACGGTAACCTTTGCTAGAAACGTATTCAAGGATGGCAAAGAGATTATCTCTGAAAGCTATGTTTCAAATTATGCTCCTTGGCAAGCGATATATCTTCGCGGAACAAAAGAATGAATAAAATCTTAACTATACGAAAGGGTATAGAAATTGCGCAAAAACTAAAAAAAGAAAACAAAACTATTGTCATCGTCGGGGGATTTTTCGATATCTTACACTTGGGGCATATTAAATTCTTGGAAGAAGCTAAAAAATATGGCGATTATCTCTTTATCCTGCTGGAAGAAGATATTAAGGCAAAAAAAGAAAAAGGTGAAAAACGACCGATTAATCCTCAGGGAAATCGGGCAAAAATCTTATCCAGCCTCCAAAACGTTGATTACATAATAATGCTCAAAAACATGACAAGCAACCGAATCTATGATAAAATCATGGCTAAGATACGACCGAATACAATTGCTACTACGTTTGGCGATCCAAACGTAGTGCATAAGATAAGACAAGCAGAATCAATTAAGGGAAAGGTCGTAAACGTAATCAGGAGAATTGACGATCATTCAACAACAAAATATATAGATTTAATTAATAACAAAAAATAATGAAAAAGATATTAGCTACATTTGCCATTCTTTTAATCGTTGTCGCAGGTATATATTTCACCAGAGACTTCTCGAATGGTAGAGCAACATTTTCATTTTTCAAAAAACCCACAATTGTTACAATCGACAATCATAGTTTTAATGTAGTCATTGCCAAATCTGAAAAAGAATTAGAGATCGGTTTATCCGAAACTAAGTCGCTAGCGCAAAATCAAGGCATGATTTTTTTATTCAACAAGCTTGATTACTATTCCTTCTGGATGAAGGACATGAAGTTCCCGATCGATATTATTTTTATTAATATCGATCATATCGTCACCATAGAAGATAATGTGCCGATAATTACAGGACAGAAAAATCCAAGTATATATACCCCTACGCAAACTGCAAATAGGGTTCTTGAGATTCAAGCAGGACTGGCCAAAAAATATAACTTTAAAATCGGTGATAACGTAAAATATGAAAATCTTGGCAATTGAAACAAGCTGCGATGAAACCGCTGCTGCAGTTGTTTCAAAATCTCCTAAAGAAAACTACATCAAAGTCTTATCCAATGTAGTAGCCTCTTCCCTGGCGCTTCATTCAAAAACAGGTGGAATTATCCCGGATGTAGCAGCCCGTGAACAATTAAAATTCATCGTTCCCGTAATACAAAAAGCCATTCGGGACTCAAAATTAAAGATAGAAAATTTAGATGCTATTGCAATAACACAAGGCCCGGGATTAATTGGTTCACTCTTAATCGGCGTCGAGACAGCCAAAACGTTAGCCTACCTTTGGAAAAAACCGATAATCCCTGTCAATCATTTATTCGGACATATCTATGCAAATTTTGTAAATCCTGAAAATAAAATTAAGTTCCCCGCTCTTGCTTTGCTTGTTTCCGGAGGTCATACAGATTTGGTTTTGATTAAAGATCACAACAACTTTGAGTGGTTGGGGGGAACCAGAGATGATGCGGCAGGAGAAGCATTTGATAAAATCGGAAGACTCCTGAATTTAGCTTATCCCGCAGGTGTAGCAATAGAAAATTTGGCTAAAAATGGAGACGAAAAAGCTTTCAATTTTCCCCGACCGATGATCGGATCAAAAGATTTTGATTTTTCTTTTTCCGGACTTAAAGCTGCTGTTTGGCGTGAAACTAAAAAAATAAAACAACTCAGGATTAAAACGGTTGAGGATATTTCCGCCTGCATCCAAAAATCAATTATTGAGGTTTTGATTAGAAAAACTCTTAAAGCGGCAAAAAAATATGAAGTTAAATCTATTCTTCTGGGGGGAGGGGTAGCCGCAAATCAAAAACTCCGCGATGAGATTAAGTCAAAAACTGAAATTAAACTTTTTTTCCCGGAAAAAAAATTATGTACGGATAATGCGGTTATGATTGGTGCTTATGCTGCCTTCCATCCCGAAGAAAAAAGTTGGAACAAAATTTCAGCAAATCCGGAACTTTATTTTCAATAAAATATAAATATGCAAATAATAATTTTCATTATTCTCTTAATTATTTTGGGATTATTTTTCTACATGTGGCGGGAATTACACATCATGCTTGTCCTGCATCTTAACTTGAAAAATCAGAAAAATAGCGAAGATTTGAAGTCGATAAAAAAATATCTCAAAACCTCAGATAATTTTAAAATTGCATCATGGTATATGCCTGTAAAAAATCCAAAGGCGGTATTAATATTGATTGACGGATACAAAAGTATAGACGGAGAAAGAGCTCGTATGTTTGCGCATACAGAATATTTAAAAAGTGCCGGATATTCAACTTTAATAATCGATCTGCGCTCTTTCGGAGAAAGCGACGGAAAAAAAATTAGCCTTGGCGTAAATGAATGGAGAGATGTAGAAGCAGCTTATGACTATCTGAAATCCCTCCCGGAAAATATAAACAAGAAAATTGGCTTTTTGGGAATCTCTATGGGGGCAACAGTATCAATTGTGACAAAAGGCGTAACGGGAAAAGGAGATTTCATAATCGCTTCGACACCATACTCAAGCTTCAAAAGCCTGTTTGATTTTAGGCTTAGTAAAATGCGGCTTCCTTCTTTTCTATTCTTGCCAATCCTTCGAATCGTAGCGCTATTTGAGCTTGGATTTAATTACGGAAAATATACCGCCATAAATATGATTAATAAAGTGAATGTCCCAATACTTATTATTTCTGCCAAGCAAGACAAGATTGTAAACTTAAATGATGCAAAAATAATTTATGATAAAGCAACTAATCCGAAAGAGTATTGGCAATCAAATAGCCCTCATGGAGTATTCACGCACAATCCACAAGAATTTAAAAAAAGAGTCTTGGAATTTTTATCAAAACATGTCTAATTTACTGACAGTGAAGCTGGGCCCTACAGGCATCTCTTCCTGACCCGGCAGGTATTCTATCGCAAATAGAACAAGCCGCTGAGGGACTCGCTCCGGCACTCGGTGCGCTACCAACGGCAGTTGATGGCGATGACGCCGGCAAAGCAAATGTCATAAACGAAATGGTCGAAGGAAGTGCGAACAATGAATCATCCTCTGTCCATCCCTGACAAGAATAAGTAAACGTCTGATTAATATCCAACATTTGACTGCTATTCGTTGACACCGGAGATGACTGCTGACTTATAAGCATTTTAATACCTCTATTGCTCATATCTGTCCAGACATATAAATAATTATCGCTCACGACAAGATGCCCACTTACCTTAGATTGCGTAGAACTTGAAACGAAGTCCCCTCTCATTTTGCCCTTAACTACATATATTGTTCCGCTTACGGAAACTGCCTGTCGATCATATGAGTAGGTGCATTTTTGCGATTTTTCAGAAGACAACAGACTTCTGAATGTTCCTTGCGCTGTTTCTGTTTTAGATGCCGTAGGCTTATTTTCAGTAGTAACCTTAATTTTATTAACCAGTCGAGGGGTTTTCTTCGACATCGAATATAAACCAAATATCACGGCTAATATTACCAAAATGCCGACAACTACAACTACGCCTTTTTTCATTCAACTTAAAAATAACACAATGAAACAGTAAATGCAAACATAAATAATATTTTCTAAAAGTGATAGAATAAAAACGTGCAAACTGAATTTATAATTATAGGCATTTTAATTCTCTTAGGTTTCGGTGCTACTGTTTATTTTTTAAACAATAAAATTTCAAAACTTCAAGGCAGCAAGCCAGATACTTCTCTTCTTGAATGGCTCAAGACAATGCAATCCAGCATCGACTCCTCCTCAATTCACATGGTCAAAACCTTACAGGAAAATTCAAAACAATTAAATGACCGCCTGGACAAAGCGGCCAGCGTAATTAAGGACGTCGGACATGAAGTCGGACAAATGAGCGAAATTGGTCGCAGCATGAAGGAACTCCAAGATTTCCTGAAAAGCCCGAAACTTAGAGGAAATATAGGAGAACAGGTCTTAAAAGACCTTATCTCCCAGATGTTTCCAAAAAATAGTTTCCATATCCAATATCAATTTAAGTCAGGCGAAAGAGTTGATGCGGCAATTCAAACAGATGCCGGAATTTTACCGATTGATTCAAAGTTCCCGATGGAAAATTTTCAAAAAATGGCCAAAGCGGAAAATAATCTTGATAAAAATCTTTATGAAAAAGAATTTGCCAGGGATGTAAAGAAACACATCTCGTCTATTGCCAGTAAATATATTTTGCCCGAGGAAGGAACTATGGATTTTGCTCTAATGTATGTACCAAGTGAATCGGTCTATTACGAATTGGTTAATATGCTGGATATCATGGATTTTGCCAAACAATCAAGGGTATATATAGTTTCCCCTACTACCCTATATGCGCACCTTCAAACAATTCTCTTGGCCTTCGAGGGCAAGAAGATAGAATCAAAGTCTCGGGACCTTTTCAAAATGCTAAGAGCGCTGCAAACGGACTTTAATAAGGTTGAAGAAAATATGCTTGTCTTAGGAAAGCATATAAATAATGCCTCTGCCCAATTTGCAAATGTAAATTCCGGTTTTAATCAAATTGGGCAAAAAATTAATTCAACGAAAAGTCTCGACGAGTAATATAATCCAAATAAGCTTTATGCTAGAATAGCCACATGGCAGATATCAAGGCTTTGAATCCCCAACAAATTACCGCTATTAGACACCTAAAGGGTCCGCTTTTAATTATAGCTGGGGCGGGAACGGGTAAAACTACGGTAATTACCGAAAGAATCAAGTATTTAATACTTAAAAAAAACGTACTTCCTTCTCAAATACTGGCTTTAACCTTTACAGATAAAGCCGCACGGGAAATGGAGGAAAGAGTCGATGTAGCCATGCCCTACGGATATACCCAAATGTGGATTTCAACTTTTCATGCCTTTTGCGACAGAATTTTACGTAACGATGCGCATGCCATAGGACTGGATCCAGGATATAGACTAATTTCGGAAGCAGAGTCGATACTCCTTCTTAAGCAGAACATTTTCGATATGGGGCTTGATATTTTTAGACCTCTTGGAAATCCAACAAAATTTTTGGATGCGCTTCTGACACACTTCTCAAGACTTAAGGATGAAGACGTTTCTCCGGATGAATATGTCAAATGGGCAAAAAAACAAAAATCAAGCGAAGAAAAGGCACAATACTTAGAACTGGCAAATTCCTACCAAAAATATGAACAACTAAAAATTAAAGAATCTGTCATGGATTTTTCCGACCTTATCTCTAACGCTCTGTTATTGTTCCGGAAAAGAAGAAATATCTTAAAAAAATATCAACAACAATTTAAATATATTTTGGTCGACGAATTCCAAGACACTAATTATGCTCAGAATGAATTGGCAATATTATTAGCGGGAAGGGAACAGAACATTACTGTAGTTGCCGATGATGATCAATCAATCTATCGATTTAGGGGAGCCGCTGTCTCAAACGTCTTACAGTTTAAAAAAAGCTTTCCAAACGCTAAAATTATAACTTTAAATAATAATTATCGCTCGACTCAAACAATTTTGGATGGAAGCTACAAATTAATTCAACACAATAATCCAAATAGACTTGAAGTTGTGGAGGGCATTGATAAAAAACTAAAAAGTCATTCAATTGCCCCAAAAAGGGAAATAGAATTAATTCAAGAGATGAGAAGTGAAGATGAGGCTGATAAAATAGCAATAAAAATAAAAGAATTAACGGATAAGAAATATCGATACAAAGACATTGCAATTTTGGTCAGAGCCAATAACCACTCGTCTTCAATTACCGTGGCCTTACAAAGACACCGAATACCCTTTCAATTCCTAGGGCCTGGATATCTTTTTCAACAGGAGGAAATAAAAGACTTAATCGCCTATCTTTCATTTTTAACTAATCTTTCGGATTCAGTTTCTCTTTTTAGAGTCCTTTCAATGGAAATTTTTGAAATTCCCTATATTGAACTAAATTACCTCTTAAATTTTGCTAAGAGAAAAAATCTCACTCTGTTTGAAGCGTTAGAAAATATAAATCAGTCATTTTTAAAATCCGAAACGCAAACAAAACTTACAAATTTCAGAAAGATGGCCGTAAGACATTTAGAAAAAAGCAAAAAAGACACTGGAGGACAAATCCTTTACTATTTTCTGGTTGATTCAAAGTTATTTGAAACACTTAATTCCACTGATTCCATAAGGGAAGAACGTAGAGTTCAAAATATCGCTAAGTTTTTTGACAGAATCAAAAGCTTTGAAACTGAGCATCTTGACAGTAATATTTTTACGCTTTTTGAATGGCTTAATTTAATGCTGCAAATGGGAGACAGCCCTACAGCAGCTGATGTTGATGTAAAAGACAGAAACGTTGTTAATATTTTGACGGTTCATTCCTCAAAAGGGTTAGAATTTAAAGTCGTATTTATGGTAAACCTGGTTAACGACCGTTTCCCATCTCGGGAAAGAAATGAAAAAATTCCGCTTCCTGAGGGAATTCTTAAAGAAACAAGCTCACCTGATAGTGATTTTCATTTAGAAGAAGAACGCAGACTTTTTTATGTTGGCATGACAAGAGCTAAAGAAAGACTTTATTTTACTGCTGCAAATTATTATGGTACAGGAAAACGACCCAGAAAATTATCTCCCTTTATTTACGATGCAATTCCCGAACTAATAAAAGAAGAGGTGACGAATAAAACTCAACAATTATCTTTACCCGAAATTCTTTCCGCTTATCAAGAAACTGCTCAGGTACAAGAGAATAAAATACCATTTAAAATTAATTACATTACTTTCTCAAACTTACAGATGTTTGACATCTGCCCATTACACTACAAGGCAAAAGTAATTTTCAATCTTCCAACCCCAACAGCCGCCGTTCAAAGTTTTGGTATCTCCATACACAACACTTTATATAATCTATACAAACAAGTTTTAGAAGGTACTATTCCTACCCTCAAACAGTCGCTTGACGTGTTTAAGCAGGAATGGATATCTGAAGGTTATGGTGGCAAAAAACACGAGCAGGAACGCTTCTCTCAAGGAATAAAAATTCTAAAAAATTTTTACAAAAAAGAGATGCAACCCCCAATAAAACCCTTAGGACTTGAGCTGCCTTTTTCTTTTGTTTTGAAAAATGGCGTTAAGGTCTTCGGTAAAATTGACCGCATCGACAAAAAAGGATCAGGAATTGAAATAATTGACTACAAAACAGGCGCCGACAATCCAAAGGCAGACAAGGCACATAAACTACAATTGGCGATGTATGCCTTGGCTGCAACCAGAGTAAGGGATGATATTCTTAATCGCCGACCAGAAGATATAACTTTAACGCTTCATTTCTTGGAAGGAAATACGAGAAAAACCATGAATTTTAAGCAAGAAGATCTGGACGAATTGGAAGCCGAACTTATCAATAAAATTGCCGAAATTGAAAAAAGCGATTTTAAATGTAGTAAAAATGTACTTTGCCTTAACTGCGAATACAGAATGCTTTGCTCTGCATCTTAAATAATTGCCCTAGGAAGAAAGTAAGCCAGATTCTGTTTTATTCCGAATCTATCTCGTTTGTGATATTTAGTCACATACGCCACTTTTTAAGTGATGCCTTTCTTTGATGCTCCCGTAAAAATGGTCAAACGCATCGTTCGAAAGTTGCAGCAGGTGGGATTACCCGTTTCACTCTCACTCGTCTCTGTTGCTCTCAAGTTCTGTTAATTCAGAACCTGCTTCCGGCTGCGCACGTGAGTAAACAACCGAAATACCAGCTATTACTAGTCGGGGCTTACGCCCCATCCCCGTCCTTACGCCTGTCTGGACTTTCCTGTACGATCATATTATTGAACGCACTAACGGATCTTCTTCCTAGAGCAAGTGTATTGTAGTATATTGAGAAATTAAAGGCAAACTAGAGGTCTATTTTTCGCTTTTATTTATCTTTTCCAGAGAGAATTCAAGCAGAATTCGGATTACTCCGGCTATGGGAACAGCTAATATGACTCCCAGTATTCCCCACATATGCTGCCCCGCCAGAACTGCAAAAAGTATAATTAAAGGATGAAGCCTGACGATCCTACCCATTACCGCAGGCGCAACGAAATAATCCTGAACTTGGCGGACAATAAAATATATTAAAGCCACTACAATTGCACCTTGCAACGGTCCCAAGCCAAAGGCCAAATGACTACTTGAAAACGTAATTAGGACGCCGATTGCTCCGGCAAAAATTGGACCGATAATCGGAACTATCTCCACGAAGCCGGAAAAGATTGATAAAATTAGAGCGAATCTGACACCAATGATTGTAAGTGCCAAATAAAGAACAGAAGAGATCAGAAAAATCATTAATATTTGTCCTCTCAAATATCCGCCCAGCACATTGCTAATCCTGGAAAATAGCAGATCAATGTCATTTATATATTTACTTGGGATACTTTCCAAAAACTTCTTAGTCATTAATTCCCCATCCTTGAGAAAATAGAAGCCTGCAAATAGAAAGATAAAGAAACCGATTACAGTTGTGAATGCCTTAGGAAAAAAGGTGAACACTGAATTTGAAGATATCGCTTTGGGTTTTTCTATAAAAGCAAATGTTTCCTGAGCTGCCGGCTTAATCCAAGATGGCAAATTATTGATTTGATTCTCTGAGGCTTCGGGTATCCCATTTATAAAACCTTTAAGTTCCGATGATTCGTTCGTGACTTGCTTGGTGATATTTACTCCTAAAGAGATGAGCAAGAACAATAAAAGAAAATAGATAATGACAATCGAAAGACTCCTTGGAAGCTTTATATAGCGATTAAAAAAGTTTATTACCGGATTAAAAATATAAGCAAATATTATTGCTAAAACAAAAGGAGATAGTATTGCCCTTTCGAGATATAGAACAAACGCTACAAGTAGCGTCAAGAAGACAAAAAAAGCCGTTCTCAAATTGATAGCCATATTCCATTATTCTACCAATTCTATCTTACTACTTTTTTAAGAGTCTTACCTGGTGTAAATCCGGGAGCTTTTCTTGCTGCTATAGTTATTTTTTCTCCTGTCTTCGGATTGCGACCGACTCTTTGAACTCTTTGTCGAACAGAAAAAGTTCCAAATCCTGTAATTACTACTTTTTCTCCTCGTTTCAAAGCGTCTCTAATAGAGTTTATAACCGCCTGAACAGCATCTCTTGATGCTTTATTGGTTAAGTTTGCTTTTTTAGCAACAATTTCTATTAATTCTCTTTTTGTCATTTATATTCACCACCTCTCCGGGCAAGGATTAGCTTAACAATACAATGTAAACAAACTACTGTCAAGATATCAAGTTTTTAATTTAAAATTAAACTGTGGGTTCTGAAGATATAGCGCGAAACTCTCGAATAGCTGTAACCTTGACTCCTCCCGGTACTGCCTGTGTCAGACTTACTTCTTCTCTTATTTTATTGGCGACAATTATTGTTTGAGCATCATCCAACCTACCAGGGTTTATGATAACCCTAAGCTCACGTCCTGCTTCAAAGGCATAGGCATCTTCGACCCCTTCATATTTTTTAGCCAGCTCTTCCATATCTTTCAGTCTCTTGGCATATCCTTCAATATCTTCAAAGCGTGCTCCAGGACGAGCTCCTGAAATCTGGTCGGCGATAGAAACTATGACAGATTCAATTGACGAGAAGGGCTTGTCTTCATGATGCTCAGCCACACAATTAATAATTTTCTCCGGCATGTTAAATCTTTTTAAAAGATCTACGCCGAGCTTCACATGGCTTCCTTCGCCCTCAACTACTTTACCGATGTCATGAAAAAGACAACCTAGCTTTACGATGTTCACATCGGCTCCGATTTCAGCAGCAATATGCATTCCAATTTTTGCATCTTCCAAAGTATGAACGATAAGATTTTGCCCATATGAAGTTCTAAATTTGAAACGTCCAAGCACTGCCATTAGCTCAACCGGCAAATTGAAGACCCCAACCTCATGTGCAATCTTTTCTCCTTCTTCCAGCATGACTTTTTCTAATTCCTGTCTTGTCTGATTCACAATCTCCTCAATTCTGAATGGTTGGATTCTGGTATCCTTAAGGAGTTTTTCAAGAGATCTCTTGGCGACTTCTCTTCTTACAGAATCAAAGCATGAAAGCCTGATTATACCCTCTTCATCCAAGTCAACATCAACTCCCGTTGCTTGTTCGAAAGCCCTAATATTGCGTCCTTCTTTACCGATAATTCGCCCTTTTATTTCCTCGTCATCAATCTTAACCGTTGAAACCGTATATTCGGCTACATAATCCAATGCTCCATGACGCATACTGTCTACCAAAATTTCCTGGGATTTTTTAAGAGCGGTTCTCTTGGCATCCTCTTCTCTTTCTTTGATAATCTTGGCTACAGCTTGAGCTTCTTTCTCTTCCGTTTCGCGAATTAATTCTACTTTTGCCTCTTCGGCTGTAAAACCGGCAACTTTCTGGATCTTTACGGAGTATTCTTCCTTTTTTTTGGAAAGACTATCTTTCTCTTGATCAAGTAACTGCTTTTCCCTGTCCAATTTTTCCTCTTTTTCAAGAAGCTTTTTCTCTAATTCAATTAGATCCTGATTTTGATTCATATTTTTAATAATTTATAGATAAACGAGGTAAATCCGCTCTCAAAGAACAGATTTTATATCCCAAAAGAGGAAGTAAGAATACTTTTCTTCATAGATTAACCTCTCGTCTACGTAAATGGATTATACTCCATTATCCAACATCTCGTCAATTGCCTTTTTGATTGTATCCCAATTAAAACCCTTAGAAGCCAAATATCGTCCTAATTTTTGATATATTTCCTGCTTTGGCAAATTTTTAACTTTTTCTATTTTCTTTTCGACCAACTTTTTAGCCTGACATAAATCACTGTCTAAATTTATCTCTGAATTTGAGCCTATTGTATTTAATATTTCATCACTTATTCCCTTTTGCTTTAGCTCAATTTTTATTAAGCGCAGGCTTCGCGGCTTAAATCTATTTCTGCTTTCTACCCATTGCCTGGAAAATTCTTCATCGTTAATAAATTTTTTCTCCTTTAATTTCGCAATGATTTTTTCAATAACCTCGGGATCCGCCTGTTTCATCTCAAGCTTATCTCGGACTTCCTTTTCCGAGCGTGTTCTGTAAGACAAAAAATTAAGCGCCTTATCGTAAAATTTATCGAAGCTATCCATAACTTAATTATTATAACTTTGTTTGCGATAAAAGATAGTGCCTGATATAATTCTTCTAAATGAACGAGGCCAGAAGTGAAACGCAAAAAGACGTACCCGGAATAGAGAAGGTGAAGCAAATTTTTGAAGCTACTCTGCCCCCTTACCTGCCATCCCAGATCATAAATAAGGATAATTTGCTGCGCCTAAAAGAATTACAAGAGCAGGGGTACTCAAGTGTAATATTTTACGATCATGCCACGGCACGCGATCCTATTCAGATCCTGAAACTTATTTTAGACAATAAATTAACTCGAGATAAAGAGATTTGTTTCCCCATCGAAGCACGCCTATACAACAACTCTAAGCTTGCTCTTGAACCGATAGCTGGCGCAAATAAGATAAAACTTTGCCCGATAATTACTCAAGCCAGTCTTGATTGGTTTGACTTTCAACAAAAAAAGAAATACGAAAAAGCGGAAAGATCCCCTAAGTCAAACCCTGATTCCCTTCGAAAGCTAGAAGAAAAACAAAGACTTAAGAGAGAAAAATTAACCATAGAAAAAAATAAATATGATAGAAAATACTTTAAGACCGTTGTTGATGTAATAAGAAAAGGCGGTAGCGCTGTGATAGCCCTTCAAGCAACTCGTAAAGAATGGTTTGAAATGCCTCCGGCAGACGAAAAAAGTAAAGTTCCTCCGGTAGTTGATACTCTCATGTTCTATCTTGACAAAGCAAAATTAGATAAAGTTGCTTTTTTATTAATTGCCCCTAGCATTGAAGGAGAAATCAACTATAAACTGGAAAAAACCGGTTTTCTTAATCCTCACAGAAAATATATTATGAAGATCGGACCAACCTACACCAAGGATAAGCTTAAGGAACCCACAATTGAAACCGCACATTCCGAAGGAGACCAAAGTAAGAGGATAAGGCGCCCTGCTGGAAAAAATGTTTATGCAGCGTTTAATGAACTTGTCTCACCGGAACGCAAAAAACCTCCAGTCACTTGAAATTATTTTTCTTCGACTCCGACTTCAACGGGGGTTTCGCCGGCTTTATTCCTTCTCATTATTTCATCAACGATTTTCTTGGAAATATCCGGTTTTTCCTTAAGGAATATTTTTGTCGCTTCTTTGCCTTGACCTAACATCAAATCTCCGAATCTATAAAAGGCACCGGATTTTTGAATTACATCCATCTCAACTCCAACATCTACAATTCCGCCTTCACGAGAAACTCCATCCGCCATTACGTCAAATTCCGCAATCCTGAATGGAGCCGAAACTTTATTTTTTACAACCTTTACCCTGTGCCGTGATCCAATTGCTCTGTCTCCGTCTTTAAGAGTTTCAATTTTTCTGACATCCATTCTCATAGTGGCATAAAATTTCAGAGCCAAACCACCAGTTGTAGTTTCAGGATTCCCAAACATGACTCCTATTTTCTGACGCAACTGATTTGTGAAGATACAGACTGTTTTCGATTTGGAAATAACACCTGTTAGTTTCCTCAGGGCTTGGGACATTAAGCGCGCCTGAAGTCCCATCATTGAATCTCCCATTTCTCCTTCAATTTCCGCTCTGGGCACTAGAGCTGCGACAGAATCAATGACTAAGACATCTACTCCGCCTGATCTAATCAAGCTTTCCGCAATTTCTAAAGCCTGCTCTCCCGTATCGGGTTGAGATATCAACAGCTCGTCCAGCTTTACCCCCAAGGTCTTGGCCCAGATTGGATCCAAGGCATGCTCCGCATCAATAAAGGCTGCAACGCCTCCATGCTTTTGCGCCTGAGCAATAATTGAAAGACAGATCGTGGTCTTACCTGAGGCTTCCGGACCATAAATTTCTATGATTCTTCCCCTTGGCACTCCACCGACTCCCAGCGCTAGATCCAAAGGAAGACAGCCAGTCGAAATAACCGAGATGTCAAATTTCTGACCCACTTCTCCAAAGCGCATAATAGAGCCCCTGCCATACTGTTTCTCTATCTGCTCCATCGCCAAATTTACTGCGGCTAATTTACCCGAGGCCTCCATACGACTATTGGGAGTGGTTTTGCTGGCCGTAGATGTCCTACTCATAGTAGGCCAATTGTAACAATTTTATGTTAAAATACAATAGATCAAATTTAGACGGGATGTCGTATAACGGAAGTACGCCGCGCTGGGGGTGCGGTAACCAGGGTTCAATTCCCTGCATCCCGACATATTTAAACTCTTTTAAAACATCACAATCAACCGCGGAAAAATATAAAACTAAACGCTGTAGAAATCTAGTAGCTTACGAAGTAGTTAATTTTAGCGTCTTTATTGAGCTGATCTAACCAAGCTTGGGAGGCTGTTCCCAACTTTTGTTGCTTTAATTGATCAGCCACATTACTTTTAAGTTCCGCATCGGTCATATTAGTTGGAAGAGTCGATTTATTTGCCTGGATATAATCTGAAATCTCCTTATCAGATACCGTAATCTTATCCGCCAACAACTTCTCAACTAAACCTCTAAGTTTTAATTGAGTTAATAAATCCTGCTTTGTCATGCCCTGTGTTGCTAAGGCTGTATCCAAATCTTGCCCCTGAGCCGCAAGACTGTCTTGTATTTGTTTCAAACTGGCATTAACTTCACTTTGACTAAAAGTAATTTTCTTTTTTGCTGCTTCCTGGAAAATAAGATCCTGATTTATTAAGGAAGTAAGAGCTTGCTTGCCGCCCTGCTTTTCTAATTCACTTATGACGGTAAATCTGGAAATAGGTTGTCCGTTGACTATAGCTGCAACAAATAATCCTTTCAGCAAAAAAGCCGCAATAACCAAAACGACCACAACCAATCCAACAAAAACCTTCGGCTGCTTCAATTTGTCGGAGACAACAAACTTCTTAACCGTTACGGGCGCTAAGACTTTGGGTGTTTTCTTAACTGCTGTTGATCTTCTTTTGGCTGCTTTTTTTACTGGCATTCGAACAATATATCACAAGCTTAGCAAAATTGCAATTTGCCCCTTTTAAATATACAATTACACTCATAATCTATGAAAAGAAGCGTCTTTGAAAGATTTAAACAATTAAAAGAAATACCGTCTGAAAAATTTCCGAAGCATGTCTTGATTATCCCGGATGGTAATGGGCGTTGGGCAAAAAAAATAAATAATATTCCCATCATCGGCCATCGCCAAGGACTAAAGGTTTTGAAGGCAGTATTGACGGATCTACAAGATTTACCAATTAATATTGTTACCGTTTGGGGATTCGCTGCAGACAACTGGAAAAGGTCAGAGGATGAAGTGGCGAAATTAATGAAGCTCTTCGAAGAAAGCATTAAAGAGATGCTTCCTGACTTATTGGAAAAGAAAGGTAAATTTATTCATCTGGGAAGAAAAGACAGAATTCCTCTTTCCTTAAAAATCACTATTGAAGAAGCTGAGAAAACAACGAAAAATAACAAGGGAAAAATTTTCTGTCTTGCGGTTGATTTTGGCGGAGAAGATCAGGAATTAAGAATAATGAAAGAGATACAAAAATTGCCAAAAAATACAAATGTAACCGCCGATTTTGTTAAGAAAATAAGGGACGGCAAAGGAGAAATTCATCCTGCAGACCTGATAATAAGAACAAGCGGAGAAAACAGAACGTCCGATATTGGTTGGCTTGGAACAAATTCTGAATTTTATTCCGTCTCAAAACTACTTCCGGATGCCACAATAGGAGATTTTGTAAAAGCAATTATTGACTACACAAAAAGAGAAAGAAGATTCGGAGCCAGACCCAAATAAAACAGATGGAAAACCTAATAATATTTAAGAAAAAATTTGACATTCTTCTTGAAGATTATTTGAATAAAAAAATTCAAAAAATAAGCAAATACACCGAAGATCCGTCGGTTCTTGACTATATCAGTTACTTGAAAACTAACTCTCTTCACGGAGGCAAAAGAATCAGACCCTATATCGCATATTCTGCGTATCAAATGTTTTCAAATAAAGAAAACGAGAAGGTTTTAAAATTATTAGTTTTTCTGGAAATTTTTCATTCTTTTTGCCTCGTTCATGATGATATAATCGATAAGGCAAGCCTAAGACATGGAATACTGACTTCTCAGAAATATATTTACTCCAAATTAAAAGAAGAGAATCGAATTGGGGATTTAATGCATGTCGGAAATTCACAGGCAATACTTCTCGGCGACATATTGTTAACCTGGTCGCAAGAGATTATAAATTTAAATAATGATTTTGATCAAAAAATTATACAAAAAGTTAAAAGCTATTTTTACGAAATGGTGGATGAGGTAGTAGTAGGACAAATGATTGATGCCGATATAGTGACCCGAAAGAAAGTCTCAAAAGAATTAATAGATAATAAAACACGACTTAAAACTGCCGGGTATTCATTTATCAAACCGCTTTTAATAGGCGCAGCGCTTTCCGGCAATATCAATAAAGATATAGAAAGATTTTGTCATGAATTTGGAACTGCGATGGGAATTGCTTTCCAGACTCAAGATGATTTACTTGACATAACCTCATCCAACCATAAATTAGGCAAGACGACCTCATTGGATCAATCACAAAACCAGCATACCTACTTCACCTATTTCCCCTCACTTAAGTATGGAAAAAAAATAATCAAAGATAACTTTGAAAAAGCCAGAAAGCTTGTCAATAATTTAAAAGTGAAAGATATTTACAAACAGAAATTCTTAAATTTAATTAAAACTATAGAAAAGAGAAGCAACTAAAAAAGACCTTCTGATACCAAACGAGCTCCTTTACATGAAAAATTAGTAATTGTTTTCTGAACATCCGGAATTGATTCTAATCTCCTAACTACCTCATTAACATCCCGCTTCTGACAGATTAAATGAATATCTTGTCCGGTATTGACGGTAAAATAAATCTGCAGTCCCTCTTGTCTCCACTTTTTTACCATATGCATAATTCGCAAGCTTCCAGGCAAAAGGTAAATAAGCGATGGAATTGAAGTCAGCATAATTGCATGCAATTCCAGAGCTTCAGCTTCCAATAATTCTCCAAACTTTACGAAATCTTTTTCTTTCATATATTTTTTAATTAAATTTATTTTATTTTTCATCCCTGAAAGACGAACGGAAAAGAATGGACTAGAGCTCGCGCTTTTTTGTCCTTCGGTTGTACTAACTTCCTTCTTATTTTTACTAACCACCGCTACAATATCAGCGATATCCCAATAATCCTCCTTATACAATGAAACACCATATGATGTTTCACTAGTATTTCCATCTAGCCATTCTACGAATCCATCAGGAATTGAACGACAAGCAGACCCTGAACCTTGTCTCGCAAGAATTGACAGTTCTTTTTCCGATAAATTTAATCCTGCAGCCTTTGTGCCCGCAATGGTTAAAGCCGCAAAACCGGAAGCAGAAGAAGAAAGGCCTGTCCCTGTAGGAAAATTGTTATTTGTCACTACTTTTGCCTTTAAATTTATTTTTGCCAAACTTCTTATTCTGTCCAAATGTTTAATCGCCCTATTTCCCTCCTGCGCTTCTTTTTGATTATTAATGATAATTTCGTCTTCCGTAAAATCTTTATTAAATTCTACGGTGGTAGTTGTCGTAAGATTGCTTAAATTCATCGAGATGCTGCCATTTTCCGGAAGCCTTAAAACCTCATCTTTTCTACCCCAGTATTTGATAAACGCTATGTTTGATGGAGCTACGGCCGTTGCTTTCATAATTCAACCCTTACACCTTCCGCATTAGTTCTTACGTTAATTGTCTCTCCAACCGAGTTAATACCGTTAATTACTGCTTGTTTTTTTTCTTCCGGTGAAAGTGCGATCATGCAATCTCCACCACCTGCACCCGACAATTTGGCGCCATAAGCACCAGCTTTAATTGCTGCCTCAATCATACAATCTAGCTTATCAATGCTAACTCCAAGCTCTCTAAGATATGCTTGATTTTTATCCATAAGTTCTCCGACTTTAGTCAAATCATTGCTGAGAAATGCTATCTTAGCATCATTTACTAGCATTGCGATACCACTATAAATTTCCTCAAGTCTCTTTTCTCTGCCAACGAAAGATGCCTTAACCTTATTTATTAGAGTTACCGTGTCTGCTTTTACACCACTATAGCCCACCAATAAGGGTAATGAATTAATATTGAGTGGTTTTATTATTTCTCCTCCAGTTACGAAATATAAAGTCCCCCCATAAACCGCAGCCGCTACATCAAAACCTGATCCTTTTCCTTGAATGTCTAAAACTGTTTTAAAAGATAAATCAAAAATTTCCTTATTTGATAAATTAAGATTTAAAATTTCCGACATTGCTTTAACTACACAAACAGTCGATGCGGATGATGAGCCAAATCCAAATTGAGAAGAGAATTCTGATTTTGTAGTTATCTTAATACCTGACTTTAGAGGATACTTATCATTAATATTTTTTAAAGCAATTTCTACAAATTTTGCGCCCTTAGGTATATCTCCAACACCCAATTGACTAAGTGTTTTTTTATAACCCATAACTTTCACATCTTCTGCTTCCAGCTCTAAATTTAGATTATCGAGAAGTTCGACTGTTGCCCGCATTCTTTGATCAACAGCAGTTACTAAGCATGGATGACCATAGACCACCGCATGCTCTCCCAATAACATTAATTTTCCCGGTGCCGATACTGTAATTCTTTTATTTTGCAACATATATTTCACCAGATTCTGGTAAATCAGAATTTGATTCTTTTTTTATTGCTTTTATTATAACCACCGGGTAATCAATTTTTACGTCTGCCCCTTCTTGTCTAATATTAAATGTTTTTCTGATTTTATCCGGAGCAGCTAATATTAAAGCGTCCATTTTTTCTCTCTGCTCATCTGATATTTGTTTTCCTTTAACCCAATCCTTAGTCGTAACCTTGCTTACATAATAAGAAAATACTTCTGGCATAAATCCCGCTTCTTTTAACATTGTCAGCCATTCGTTTTCGGTCGGAATATTGCACTCCCCGTCTTTAGCTATATCTCTTCCGCTAAATTGTTGTTTTAGGCTATGCTGCTTATTGCTCCACTCCTTTGCCCCGTCGGGAGAAACCATATCGACGACCACAAGCTCCCCTCCTACTTTTATAGTTCTATTGATCTGTTTTAAAACACCTATTTGTTGTTCTGATGGGATGTCTTTCAATCCATATCTTACTAGACCTACGTCTATAGATTTTTCCGGAAGATGTAGGTCAGTAACATTATCTAATATCTTCTCAATGCTAGGAGCATTAATTTTAGCAAGTTGCCCTTCAGAGGCATCAAGAATAGCATATTTATGTCTAATTGCCCTTTCTTGCATTCCCAAAGCGACCTTGCCCGGACCTGACATAAAATCTACTACCACTGCGGAACCATTAAATTCAGATAGACCAGTAGCTTCGAAAATATTATCTAGGAACTTGGCGTCAGTATAGGTCTGAGGACCTTTTTCAAAATCCCGCTTAGAATATGAGTCTTTCATTACCATAGGTTTATTCCTTTCTTAACCCATCTTCTTCAAAACGAATTTTACTATTTTCAAGATTAGATTGCAAAAAAAACTGATCCAACACTTCCGGCGATTTATGATATGCAAGTAACATTCCTGAGCCATTTTTAACTCCCCCGCCACCGGATATTTTCGCAACTCCTCCTATTTTTTCTATTTGTTTAATTATAGACCGAGCTTTTATTCCCACTACACCCAACTCTTCAAGATTTTTCTCACCTAGTCTGATACTTTCCATCAGACTATCTTCATCGCCATCCTTAAGAGCAACTGTCATTTGCTTTGTCAATTCTTCTTGTGAATTAAATAACGATTGAACCTTATCGGGAAATGCTATTTTTAATTTTGCAACTTTTTCTACCATTTCCTTTGTAGATTCTTCCGATTTTCCGGAATTTATCAAAATAAACTGTTTAATATTTTCATGCGGCTTAAAGGAAGGGGTAGAAAATGTTTTCAAGAATTCAAATTCCTTACGGAACCACAAAAATCCCCCTTCAATAACCGTCGCTAAATCTCCTCCCGACGGGTTTCCGTGAAAATATTTTTCTCCCGCATAGGCTAGATCGAAAATTATTTTTTTATCCCATTTAATTTGAAAGAAGGTTAATAAAGCCGCCGTAAGCCCGGCCGAAATCGCGGCTGAGGATCCAAGACCTGAACCAATAGGGATATCCGATTTAATTGAAATTGAGTACTGTTCATTTTTTTCAAATTTAAATCTTTTTTTTATCTCTGTTTCTAATATTTGCAAAAGTTCATCAATTTTTACTGAATAGCCATCAACCCCCCGAATGCTTTTAATTTTTGAAGGAGCAATTGTTATCAAAATTCTCTTATCAACTGCCGCAAGTAGTGCCGGTTTTCCGTATACTACAGAATGTTCTCCTAAAAGATGTATTTTTGCGGGAACGGAAATAGTTATCATATGGGTTTAAATTTAATGTGATAATAAATAACGTCTTCCTTTCCTTCAGTTCTAAGTCGTCGCAAAACGGAAACCACTTCTCTCCCAATTTCCAAATCTTGTTTTTGCCAATCTACAAGTTGTCCTATCATATTCTTACCATCCTGCATCTTTACAATCGCAACTGGGTAAGGCGCCTGATCCATAAAGGATGTCGCCGGGACCCTAATCATGGTCCACTGCAATATTTTCCCTCTTTTTTCTATAAGAGATACTACATTCTCTTGTCTCCTCCAAAGCTTTACTGGCGATGACGTTACCATAATTAATTTTTCAAAATATGAATTACTGCAACTGCTCCACTTCCTCCAACATTATGAGTCAAACCAATTTTTGCACCTTTAACCTGTCTTTTTCCAGCCATTCCCCTCAACTGCTCCGTAATTTCGACTATCTGCTTAATTCCTGTTGCCCCCACAGGATGTCCACAAGATTTAAGTCCACCTGAAGGATTACAAATAATATCTCCTTTAAAGAGAGTTCTTTTCCCTTTGGCGATATCGCGTGCTCCTTCGCCCCTTCCTGAAAATCCTAAGTCCTCAGTTGCGATTGCCTCCGATATAGAAAAACAATCATGTATTTCGCAAACGTCGACGTCAGAAGCTTTGATTCCTGCTTTTTTATATGCCTTCTTAGATGCCTCTACGACTGAGCTTAAACTCGTAAAAGATTTTCTATTATGAAGGCTAAGCGTGTCTGTGGCTACTTCGCTTGCGACAATATTGATTTGTTTCAAGACTTTGTTGGTTATGTTTTTACTTGTGATAACAACTGCCGCTGCTCCATCCGAAATAGGGGAACAATCCAAAAGTTTTAAGGGGTCTGCGATTTTTGCACTTCTCATAACACCATCGACTGTTATAGGGAATTGATATTGCGCCTTGGGATTAAATGTTCCGTGGTAATGATTCTTGACCGACACGGAGGCTAGTTCTTCTTCCGTTACTTTATATTTCTGCATATATGCCTGCGCCATAAGAGCATAAACTCCAGGAAATGTTGTACCTGCCATTCGCTCTTCGTCCGATCCTGCAGCCATTAAGGCAGATGTAATCTCATCGGGACTGTGGTCCGTCATTTTTTCTATTCCCAAAACCATTACCGTCTTATATTGTCCCGCCCTTAAACTATTAATGGCGTTATGTAATGCAAGTCCACCCGAAGCACATGCTCCCTCCACCCTAAACGCAGGTATTTGCACTCCTAATTCTTCAACAAGCAACGATCCTAAATTTGCTTGGTTCCCCAAAATTCCCGATAACATATTGCCAACAAATAGAGCATCTATCTGGGACGCTTTAAGCTTAGAAGCTTTTAAAGCGTTTTCCATTGCTTCCCTGGCCAATGCGCGAGGAGAAACATTCCATAGTTCTCCAAATCTTGTTGCATAAGCTCCTAAAATACTTATTTTCATATTGCGTGTGTTTGCCTCAAATAAGCTGGATAAGAGATATAAATTTTATTTTCCATTTGCTTCAAAACTGAAATTGTCTTTTTTTGTTTTGATGAAATTGCCTTCGTGGTTTCAAATATGAACCCATCCGAGCCGGATCCTGAGCCATAAGAAACAAAAAATATTTTTTGTTTTGGCTTTGCAATATCTAATACGCTAGCCAATCCCATCATAGATGATGCCGAATATGGATTACCAATCTTATCAACTATCAAGGAGGGCGCTAGTTGTTCTGGTGTAAATCCAAGTTTTTTTGCTGCAGATCTTGGAAATTTTCCGTTTGGCATATGAAAAACGCAGTAAGAAAAATCCTTGGGCTTAAGTTTACTCTTAGCAAGAAGGTTTTTCCCTTCTTCAATTACATGGGTAAAATATGCCGGTTCTCCGCTAAATCTTCCGAAATGGGATGGATATTTTGCTCCGTCTCTTCTCCAAAAATCTAAAGTATTTGACGAAAAAGACGACATCTCTAAAATATTTGCAATAATTTCTGATTGCTTATTGCCAAGAATATATGCGCAGGCTGCGCTGGCTGCAGTGTACTCTAGTGCATCATGAGGCCTTCCTTGAGCAGCATCACTTCCTATAATTAAGCCATAATTGATATTTTTATTACCTAATAGCCCTACTGTTACTTGCATACCTGCAGTACCGGCTTTACAAGCAAATTCCAAATCGGCTGCAAAATAATTATTTCCTATTCCCAGATATTCTCCTACTGTGGTTGAGGAAGGTTTAACTGCATAGGGGTGACTCTCCGATCCGAAATATACGCTTTGCAAATCGGAGGGTTTAATTCCGGACATATAAATAGCTTTTTTAGAAGCTTCAATTCCCATCGTTACAGCATCTTCATCAAAACCTGGTACAGATTTTTCACCCATAAGCTTGCAAGCCTCACCTGATTCTTTTCCCCACATCTGAGCAATTTCAGAAAGTTTAAGACGGTATTTTGGAATATATGTTCCGTACCCAATAATTCCTGTCATATTTTTTCTCCTCTACCAAGCTCCCTGTGCGCACGTGCTAGTGAATTTACGCTTAAAGAGGCAATAAGAGATATTTCGCCCGCAAGCACGGCTGCCCCAATAATCTCTGCTAACTTTTGAGAGTTTTTCCCACCATCTCCCCCATAAACTCCAAGGATATTTAAAGCTTCTTTTTGTGTTCCTAGTCCTGTCCCACCCCCAACTGTGCCAACAACAAGGTCGGAGAGATTGACTGAAACATATAAGCCGCCCCTCGTTACTTCGGCTGTCGTAATAACACTGCTAACTTCCGAAATATGTGCAATATCCTGACCTGTCGCCGCAAAAATCGCAGCTAAGACATTGGCAGCATGCGAATTCGCACCAATACTTCCTGAGACTATTGAACCTACATAGACTTTTCTCGTAACTACATCAACAAATTTTTCAGGAGTAGTCTTTAATATTTTATTCACGATTTCTTCAGATATTGTGCAGTCTGCCCAGACCCTTGTGCCCCGGCCTTCAATAAAATTCAGCATGTTTGGCTTTTTATCAACGCAAACATTTCCCGAGACTGAAACCAGCTTTACTTTGGTTTCATTCTCGATAAGATCAGCCGCAAGACTACAGGCGATTGTAGCCATATTCATACCCATAGCATCCTGAGAATCAAATCTAAATCTTAAAAAAAGACTCCTTCCGACCATCCAAGGTTTAATATCCAAAAGCGTTAGATGAGAAGAGGTTCCTTCGGCGATTTTCTTTATTTTAATAAAATTATTCTTAGTCCACTTTATGACTTTTTCCCCCTCTTTAACATTATCTACCAGAAAGACCGGAGATCTGGTAATGCCCACTTTTTCACTAATTACACTTGCTCCACCAGCCTGAGTTATCGCCTTGCTTCCACGACTGACAGATGCCACCAAAGCTCCTTCCGTAGTAGCCAATGGCAGAAAAACCTCCCTATCCTGTAGGCTACTTATTATCCTAAGGGGGCCGGCAATTCCTAATGGAATCTGAACTGCGCCAATCATGTTTTCACAGTTCTTAACAGAGGCTACTCCCGTATCCAAAGCGCACTTTCCTATGTCCGAAAGCTCAATCTTGAGCACATCTTCCAAATCCTTACGCCTAGAGTTTATATCTGAATATTTACGTAAATCCATAACTACATGCAATACTCCGCAATATTATGTCGTAAATCCACCAAAAATCATTCGGAGCAAAAATTTGATATAATTAGCCTTATGTCTTCGTCATTCATAAAGCGAATTTTAACTGGCGACAGCAAGGCTGTAATTCAATTTTATAAGGCATATTCGCCAAAGATTTTAGCCTATCTAACTAAGAAACTTCCACGCTTTGAAGATGCTCAAGAGATTACCGATGATGTATTCTTAGAAGCAATTGATTCTCTTTCAATGCTAAGACGGGAGCAAAGCACCCTTGGTTGGCTTTACAGAATTGCCCACAATGAAATGGTAGATTTCTATCGTAAGAAGAAAATTAAATCCATATTATTGTCTAAAATGCCTTTTCTTGAAATTGTGGCTGCCGAAATTAACCAGCCGGAGTTTCAGTTCGAAAAAAACAAAATCCGGGATGGCATTGAGCTTACTCTCCACAGTCTTACTTATAAATACCAGGAGATATTAAAACTGCATTATGAAGAAAAAATTCCTGTCAAAACGCTGGCTATTAAACTAAACTTGTCGTTCAAAGCAACGGAATCTCTTCTTTTTAGAGCTCGCCAAAGCTTTAAGCTCGCATATGGACGAACAGCAATTTCTTAAAAAACTACAACAACGGGCCCAAGAACAAGAAAAAATAACTAAAGGAATGCTTTTCCCAAAATTGTTTGCCAATATTAGCTTTCTGTTCGGAGATGATCCATGGAGAATTCTAATTCCCCTTGCTTTAATAATTACCCTAATTTTCCATTTTATTTTTGGCCAAAACTACGACGAACTGATCTTAAATATTTTTGGCAAAATATGAAAAAAAAGGCTTTTTTAATCTTTAGCATCTATATTTTTGCAAAAACGCTTTTGGGATTAATCTTTCATCCATTTTCTACGATAAGGCAGGTTACGCGCCGTCCAATTCTATTACCTATGATCTTTACTCCCATCGTGGGGCTTTTCGTCCTCTTTATTCTGGGTAGAATCGGCGCCATATTAATAACTTTTTATGGCTTTAGTCGTCAGATTATTTCTATAATACTTAGCTCTGCCTTAATTTCAATACTCTTTTGGCAAATTTTATTAATATACTTATTAGCCAGCTTTCTAATTGCCTTCTGGAAAAAATAATCTATGAAAAACCAAGAGCACGTTGTCTTAGTTGACGAACAAAATAGGGTACTGGGTACAAGCCCGAAGCTTTCAACTCATAATGCAAATACTCCACTACATCGGGGTTTTTCAGTTTTTCTATTTAATTCAAGGGGCGAATTGCTTCTACAGCAAAGAAGTTATACGAAAAAAACTTTTCCTCTCATCTGGTCTAATTCCTACTGTGGTCATCCAATGCTTGATGAGTCAAATGTTGATGCCGCAAAAAGGAAGTTATCTTACGAATTAGGAATTAGCGATCTGGAAATTTTTGAAATTATTCCCTATTACAGATATCGCGTATCCATGAATGGCATTTACGAAAATGAAATTTGTCCTGTGCTGATTTGCTTTACAGATAAGAGCCCAACTCTCAATAAAAACGACGTAGAAAATTTGCGCTGGATACATTGGCAGGATTTTCTTAAGGAAATTGAGGAAAAAGATAAGATATATTCTTTGTGGTCAAAGGAAGAAGCAAGATTGTTGGCAAAAAACGAAAGATTTTTAGAATTGTATAAAAAATTCGTGAAGTAGGACTACCTCTTTGGAGACTGTTTTCTTCGGCGTGATTTTCCACCCATTCCAACTTTTCTTCTCTCTCTGACTCTTGGATCACGATTCAACATCCCCTGCTTCTTAAGAGTAGAATGGAAATTGTCCTTATCTACCTTGTTTAAGGCTCTGGCAATAGCCAAAACCGCAGCATCCAGTTGACCCATTTTCCCTCCGCCTGAAACTTTAATGGCAACGGCAAATTTTCCGTCCTGATTTGTTATCATAAAAGGCTCTTTATATGTTTTTTCATAACTTTTACCGAAATATTCAGCGGCCGTCTTATTGTTTACCACAATTTCTCCCGTTTTGACTACCGTAGTACCCCAGACAGTGGCATCTTTCTTATAAAGACGCGCTTCCGCCGTAGAAGACTTTCGTCTTCCAAGAGCGTAGATATAATCTCTTTTTACTGGCTTACTTGTAACAATAACTTCTTCTACTTTATCCATAATTTAATTAAGCTTTCGCTTCAACTTTTACCTTAAATTTATCAGCATAAGTATGTTCTGGGCCTTTAAAAATGAATAGCCTTGTTAACATTCTATCCTGTAATTTGTTCTGTGGCAACATTCCCATAACTGCAAATTTCAAAATATCTCCAGGATTTCTCTTTCTAAGATCCATCAAGAATTCTTTTGTGTCTCCGCCCGGGTAACCGGAATGGCGGAAATAATATTTATTTCTTTCTTTGTTACCGGAAACTTTAATTTTATCCGCATTAATTACGACAACATAGTCTCCGCAATCTAAGCTGCTAACGAAATATGGCTTAGATTTGCCCATTAAAACCGTTGATATCTGGCTGGCAATTCTTCCCAAGGTCTTATCTGCCACATCAAATAATTGCCATGACCTTTTTATTTCGTTCAATTTTGTTGATTTTGTCATTTCGGATCTCATTATTTTTTAACCTTTCCTTTTGTTTCTTTCCTAACTGCCTTAGCTTTTACGGTTTCTTTTTTTACTTCCTTCTTCTCTACTTTTTTACCGGCCGGCAATTCCTTAACGCCGGTTTTAGCTACCAATTTTTCGACTGGAACCTCTTTTTTTACTACCCATTCCATAACGACCATCTCGGCATTATCGGAAAATCTCCTGCCGATTTTTATAATCCTGGTATATCCACTCGTTCTATCTTTAAGTCTTGGAGTCAAATCTTTAATGACTTTAGTCATGGCTTCAATTCCAAGACTACGTTGTAAAAACTGTACCGCAAGTTTCTCGTCCCCTCTTTTGGCCTTATTAATAAGCTTATCAACGTCTCCCTTTATTGCCTTCGCTTTTTCCGAAGTAGTCTTAATACTTTCCTTAAGAATCAAAGCCGAAATAAGACTCTTAAAAAGCGATTTTCTTTCGTTTGTATCCCTGCTAAATTGTCTTCCGAAAACATTCTTTCTCATAATAAAAAATCTCAAAGCTCAAATCACAAGGCTCAAAAATATGATTTGACATTTGAGATCTAAGATTTGAGATTAAATTAAACCGTTAATGAGACACCCTTTTCTTTAAGTTTTTCCTCTACCACCATTATCGACTTATTTCCCATGTTGCGCATTGATATAAGATCTTTTTTGGTCGTAGACAATAACTGACCCAAAGTCTCAATTCCACCATTCCTAAGGCTGTTATAGATTCTGGTTGGTAAATCTAGCTCGTCAATGGTCAATTTGGAAATATTGTCTGAAACAGTTGATTTTGCGCTACCAGTTTCTGAAGAAACTACTGATTTCGGCTCATAGACTTGGAGAAAATAAGCTGTCAAAATTTTGGATGCTTCTTCCAGAGCATCCTTCGGACTAACTATTCCGTTCGTCCAGACACTTAATACCAATTTGTCCAAATCTGTTTGTCGTCCGACTCGAGTCGCTGAAACTTCATAGCTTACTCTTTTAACCGGAGTAAAGACTGCATCGGTCGGGATCAAACCCAAAGTTGTGCTCCTTCTCTCTTCTGCGGAGGAATATCCCATTCCCTGTTCGATTGTTAATTCCAATTCAAGCTTAGCTTTTTTATCATTGATTGAGGCTACGTAATGATCCTTGTTTACAATTTCAATATTCTCAGGAAGCTCAAAATCAGCTCCGGTTACTTCTTTTGCGCCTTTCACGGACAATGTGACTTTTCCTTTTTCGGATGAATCAAGAAGTCTGAAATTCAATCCTTTGATATTGAGCAATAAATCAACTACATTTTCCTTAACGCCCGGAATAGTTGAGAATTTATGCTTTACACCGCTTATTTTTATTGATGTTACGGCTGCCCCAGGAATAGAAGTTAGAAGAGCTCTCCTCAAAGCATTACCCAATGTATGGCCATATCCTGGCTCTAATGGCTCAATTATAAATTCGCTGTGATTTTCTGCGACTTTTTCTTCTTTTACCTTAAATACTGGATTTACCATAAACGTCATTATATCACTATCTTGAATAGTATTCAACAATCAATTGCAAGTCAAAAGGAGCCTGGATATCGTCTTTCTTTGGCATTCTGATAAGTTTTCCCAATAATCCCTGCCTCTTAAGAAAGGGAACGATAATCATGTCTTTATCTTCCAATAACTTAAGAACTTGCACGTTTTTTTGGGCTTTTTCGCTCAGAGAGACAACTTCGTCCAATTTCACCTGATAAGAAGGAATGTTTATTTTTTTGCTGTTAACTAAAACTTGCCCATGTCCGACCATTTGTCTTGCCATTGCTCTTGTCTTAGCAAATCCCAAACGGAAAATTATGTTATCGAGTCTTGTTTCGAGTAAGGAAATTAACATTTCCCCGGTTTCACCTTTTTTACTACCAACGGTCTTAACTAAATTCCTAAACTGTCTCTCCAGAAGGCCATAGATTTCCTTTGCTTTCTGCTTCTCTCTTAACTGTTGTCCATACTCGGAAAGTCTTTTCTTCATTTTTCTGCCATGAAGTCCGCCTGGAGGAACATTCAAGCGTCTCTGCAAACTCGCAGATTCTTTTCCAAAAATGTTTATTCCTTCTTTTCTAGCTATTTTATGTTTCGGTCCGGTATATCTTGCCATATTTTTTTAAATTCTCCTCTTTTTCTTTGCTCTTGGTCCATTGTGTGGAACAGGAGTTATGTCCGCAATCAAGGAAATTGACAATCCGCCACTCTTGATAGCTCTTAAAGCGGAATCTCTGCCTGCGCCTGGACCTTTAACGTAAACCTCAACAGTCTTCAATCCTTTTTCTACTACCTTCTTAACGACGTTTTCCATTGCTGTAGAGGCCGCAAAGGGAGTAGACTTTCTTGTACCTTTGTAACCGGCTGATCCGGCTGAACTCCAGCCGATTGTGTCACCCTTGTCGTTTGTTACGGTAATAATAGTATTGTTGAATGTAGAGGTAATATAAGCACGACCATTGCTACTCATCACGACTTGAGATTTCTTAGCTTTTTTAACCGCCATTTTTGGACTTTCTTTAGCTTCTGCCATAATTTTACTTCGTCTCCTTCTTTGTCTCTGTCTTTACCGCTTCTTCCTTCTTAATAGCTCCAATTGTAACTCTCTTTCCCCTCTTAGTTCTAGCATTAGATCTCGTTCTCTGACCACGAACAGGCAAATTCTTGCTATGTCGTGATCCCCTGTAGGAACCAATTTCTTTCAATCTTTTAATGTCCCCGTATATTTCGGCCCTCAAATCTCCCTCTAGCTTATATCCTTCCAAAACCTTCTGGATTCTCTTTTGTTCTTCTTCGGACAAAGATTTTACTCTTTTTGAGTCTTCTACTTCTGCTTTTTTAAGAATATCTACAACATTTTTTCTACCTATTCCATAGATATAAGTCAATGCAATATCGACTCTTTTGTTATCTAATAAGTTGTATCCTGCAATTCTCATATCTATCCTTGCCTTTGCTTATGCTTGGGAGTCTCACAGACTACCCTCACAACACCTGCTCTTCTTATAATCTTGCACTTAACGCACCTTTTTTTGACACTTGCTTGAACTTTCATATTATTTAAATCTATAGATTATTCTACCTTTTTCCTTGTCGTAGGGCGTCATTTCAACCCTAACCTTGTCTCCTGGCAAGATTTTAATAAAATTCATTCTCATCTTACCTGACAAATGACAAAGAATTATGGCTCCGTTTGTCAGCTCTACTCTAAAAAGTGTATTTGGCAAAGATTCTTTAACTACTCCCTCTATCTCAAACGATCCCTGATGAGCCATAGTAGTAGATTATAGCAAACTAGCCTCTAAACTGCAATTACTTTCGAGTAAGCACTTCCGTACCCCGTTTTGTAATGGCAATTGACCTCTCAAACAGCCCCGACAGGCTGCCATCCTTACTTTTAATGGTCCATCCGTCATCTCCAGAATATACGACGTCGCTTGAGCCCATATTGTAGATAATCTCAATTGCAATCGTCATTCCTTCCTCTAAAAGCGGTGTTCTAAGGATTGGGCGATCCAAAAATCCCGGAACCTCAGGATCTTCATGTAATTCGCGGCCCACTCCATGGCCAATCAGACTTCTAACCACGGAATACCCACCCTGTCCTTCAACTATGTCCTGCATTGCTTTTGAGATATCACCGATTCTGTTGCCTAACTTTGCGGCTCCGATTCCTTCCCACATCGCTTTTTCTCCTATTTGTAAGAATTTAACTACTTCATCTTGATTTTTTCCGCCCTCAATTACGGTAGTTTGCGCCATATCCGTATGAAAGCCCCTATAAAACACGCCACAGTCAATTCCAACTTTATCCCCTTCTTTTAAGACATAATCAGTCGGAATTCCATGAACAACGACGTCATTTACAGAAATACAGATAGTATTATCATATCCTTCAACTTTTTTGAATCCAGGCTCTCCACCCTTAGACAGAATTAATTTTTCTGCCATACGGTCCAGTTCAATCTCAGAAATACCTGGCCTGACGTTGGCAATCAATTCTTCCAAAACTTCTGCCAAGATTTTTCCACTCTGGCGCATTATCTCTATTTCCTTTTCTGTTTTAAATTTAATCACGTTAAATTCCCAGCCTGTTCAGTAAGTCATCAAGCTTTTTATATAAATCTCCCGTATTGTCGGTGTTGTTTTCAATTAGATAATCTGCCATCGCAATCGGCCCGCCCTTATTTAACTTTTCCAACTCGACAATATCCCTATTTCTGGCTTCGATTTCCAACAGTGGCCTCACTGGCCTCTCTAATAGCCTTTCATATCTAATTGCTGGTTCGGCGTAAATATCAATCAAGATCAGATTGTTAAATTCTTTTTTTAAATATGTATACTCTTCCCAAGAATATAATCCGTCAAGAATAATTATGTCGTGATCTTTAAGCAGATTGTCTATTTTCGGCTTTGACTTAATGGCGTATGCACCCATTCCAAACTCTTTTCTCATTTTTTCCCTAAAGAGCTTTTCGTTCTCGGACTTCAGGGGAAGACCCATTCCCCTCACTCCTTCATCCGTCAAATCCCCAAAACGTATTATTGGAATTCCTTTCTTTTTAAGATAGGCTGATGCTTCTGTCTTTCCGGCACCAGGCATGCCCACAAAAGCAAGAATTATTTTTTTGGATATCTTATTTATCATATCATTCAGCGGGGAAATTTAACTTTTTATTTTCTCCAGTATTTCTTTACGAATGTCTTCAATTGGCTTTTCTCCATCTATTTCTACCAAAATTCCCTTCTTTTGATAATAATCCAATACCGGTTTTGTTAGTGTATTGAAAAGCTCAATTCTTTTTCTAATCGCCGCCAATGTTTCATCCTGACGGTCATCGCCATCCCTATAGGAAAGTCTCCATAAGGCTTCCCTGTCAGAAACCTTAAGATGAATAACCTTGTCTACTCCGTTTTCAAATAATTTTACTTGCTCTAAAGTCCTCGGAAAACCATCCAAGATATAACCTTTTTCATATTCGGGTTTCTTAAGATATTCACTGACTATTTCAACAGTTTTATCATCGGGAATAAGGAATCCGGCGTTCATAATTTCCTTTATGTAGCGGCCTAATGAAGTTTTCTCTTTAGCCATTTCTCTGAAGATGTGCCCGGTTGAAAGATAAGGAATGCTTAGTTCCTCTCTCAAAAGGTTTCCTTGGGTTGATTTTCCTGCCCCCTGAATTCCGATCAATATTAATTTCATAAAACTAATTCTTATTATATCCTTCGTAATTTCTCATGACTAGCTGCGCTTCAACTGCCTTTATTGTTTCCAGAACTACCGATACAACGATTAATATCCCTGTTCCGCCAAGCATAAGTGTTTGGATATTTGTAAAGGCACGGGCGATTGTCGGAAAGATGGCGATAATACCCAGGAATATTGCCCCCGCCAATGTAATACGAGTTAAGACATAATTCAAATAATTAGCCGTTGGTGTCCCAGGTCTAATGCCCGGAATAAATCCTCCATATTTTTGAATTTCTTCGGCAATTTTTTTAGGGTTAAATATTACAGCTGTATAAAAATACGTAAAGCCTACAACCAGTATAAAATAAAGTCCGTTATAAAATATTCCTGAAGGATTAAACAAGGCAGTAATTCCAGTCGCCAAACCGCTCAAAAATCTAATAGGCGAGGTGGTTAAAAATTTAGCAATTATTGAAGGCAAGAGTACCAGAGAAACGGCAAAGATTATCGGGATTACTCCAGCTTGATTTACCCTAAGCGGCAGATGAGTTGATTGGCCTCCATACATCTTATTTCCTCTGACTCTTTTTGCATAATAAACAGTTATTTTTCGAGTACCTTCATTAATAAAGATTATTGATGATATAACTAGGAGACCCATGACAGCAAACGTTATTAAGCTAAAAAAATTAGTCGCATTAATAGTCGATGCTGTTTGCCCAAAACTAACAGGAATCCTTCCAACTATACCAGCAAAAATAAGAAGCGAGATGCCGTTCCCAATTCCTTTTTCAGTTATTAATTCTCCCAACCAGACCAAAAGCATTGTTCCCGCAGTCATAGTTGCGATAAAGGATAAAATATTAATTGCGTTGAGTATTGGAATAATTCCCTGACTGCGGAGCAGGGCATACATACCAACTGATTGAAGAATTGCCAAGGGAACAGTCAAGAGTCTCGTATACTGATTTATTTTTTGCCTGCCCGATTCCCCTTCCTTTGATAACTCTTCCAATTTTGGAAAAACCATAGTTAAAAGCTGTAAAATAATTGAAGCGTTAATGTAGGGATTAAGTCCCAATGCCATAACTGAAAAATTCGCCAGCGTACCTCCCGAAAAAATATCTAAAAGTCCCAGGAATTGATTTTGCGAAAAAAGAGATTTCAATGCCCCCAAATTTACACCTGCTACGGGAATGTGGGCGAAAATTCTAAAGACTACGAAGATACCAGCTGTGAATAAAAGTTTTCTCCTTACATCCGGAGTTTTTAAGCTCTTGGTAAAAATCCCAAAGATATTGTTCATACAGGGAAAGCTAGAGTTCTACTTTTCCGCCGGCTTTTTCAATTTTTTTCAAAGCCTCTTTTGAGACTGGCAATTTTACTATTAAGGAAACCGTTAATTCTCCGTCTGCTAAAATTTTGACGCCAAATCTTTTTGCTTCTTCAGCGCTAACAATTTTATTCTCAACGAGTGACTTGACATCAACGACTGTGCCCTTCTTCAATCCATTTAATTCCTTAACGTTTACCGCTATTGGCTTGTCTTTAAAGGATTTATTCTTACCTTTTCCTTTTAAGAAAGGGAGTCTCTTAATAATAGTTAATGCTCCACCCTCAAAGTTAAGAGATCTATCACCCTTAGCGTTTTGTCCTTTAGTTCCGCGGCCACCAGTCTTACCTCGTCCTGATCCATGGCCCTGACCCAATCTTCTTTTAGTTTTTGCTGTAACTTTTAATAAAGATGAAAGTTTCATAAATTATTTCTTAGATCTTATTCTGCTATTTTTGTGATATCTTTCAGTCATTCTCTTCAGAGCTTCTATTGTAGCGTAAACATTGCTGGCTTGATTCTTTGTTCCCAAAACCTTCGAGGAAATATTCTCGATTCCGCAAGCCGCAACAACACTTCTGACTGCCCCTCCGGCAATGACACCTGATCCACGGGGAGCCGGCTTTAGCATCACCTTTGCTGCACCCAACTTTATCGTAAACTCAAAAGGAATGGTGCCATTAATTATAGGCACTTCAATAATATGTTTTTTACCAAGCAAGACCCCTTTTCTGATGGCTCCCGAAATGTCAGGACCTTTACCAAGCCCCACCCCAACTTTTCCTTTTTTATCTCCGACAACCGTCAGAACAGAGAATCCAATTTTATTTCCACCCTTAGTTTTCTTGGAAACTCTATTTACCTGAACTATTTTTTCCTCAAAACCATCACTTGGTCTATCTCTGTAAGATCTTGAATTATCCATTAGAATTCCAATCCTCCTTCTCTAGCTCCATCCGCAATCGAACTGATTCTTCCATGATAAGAATATGCTCCTCTATCAAAAACTACTTTTTTAACTTTCTTTTCGATTGCTTTTTTGGCTAACAAAAATCCAACCGCTTTGGCCTTAGCGATTTTGCCCGCAACAACTTCTTTAAGATGTTTTTCTGAAACCCCAACAATTGTTTTCTGAGCAACATCATCAATCAACTGCGCATACATGAAACGGTTAGTTCTATGAACAGACAATCTTGGCCTGTCTGCTGTTCCTTTGATTTTAGATCTTGTTCTTGTTTGTCTTTTTAATTGTCTTTCGATCTTATTCATATTGTTTTATTTAGCTCCCAACGCTTTGGCTGCTTTTCCAACTTTTCTTCTTATTTTTTCATTCTGATATTTTATTCCTTTTCCCTTGTACGGTTCTGGTGGTCTTATAAATCTTATCTTAGCCGCCATATTTCCGACCAAATCCTTATCTCTTCCCGATACTGTTATAATGTTTTCTGCAACTGAAAAAGTTAACCCATCCATCGCTTTAATTGTTACCGGATGAGAAAAACCAACCGAAATAACCAAATCTTGTCCAGTTACCTGAGCTCTGTACCCAACGCCTGATAATTCAAGACGTTTTTCAAATCCCTTAGAGACACCCGTAACCATATTGGAAACCATTGCTCTTGTCAAGCCTAATACGGGTTTCAAGCCTTCGCTTTTTTTGTCCTTCAAGGAAACCATTAAGCGCCCCTCTGCCATTTTAACATCAACGCCTTCAGGAATTCCAAAGGAAAGATTTCCCTTAGGTCCACTTACCTTAACTAGGTTGTTTTCAATAACAACGCTTACACCCTCTAAAACACTAATTGGTTTTTTTGCTAATTTTGACATATTTTTACCAAATTCTAAAAAGAATTTCTCCTCCCATATTTCTCTTTACAGCTTCGCGGCCTGTCATTATCCCCTTGTTCGTAGACAGAACTACCGTATGTCTGCCCCTTCTTTGAATTCCGGGAATCTCAGAGGCATTAGCGTATTTACGTAAAGATGGCTTAGAAACGATTATCACATCCGTAAAATTCGGAACTCTTTTGTCATACTTGATCTTGGCAATTATAACTTTTCTATCTTCTTTTGTGACTATTTCAAAGCTTTCCAAGAAACCCTCGGTCACCAAAACCTTACAGATCGCTTTATTAATTTTCAAATTATCCAAAGCCACTTCTCTCCTATTAGCTCTGGTTGCATTTTTGATTCTTATGACTAAATCTGAAACTCTATGATTCATAATATTTACCAACTCGACTTAACTACTCCTGGCAATTGTCCTTTCAAAGCCAGCTCTCTAAAACATAACCTGCAAATACCGAACTTCCTGATGTAAGCCCTATTTCTTCCACAAATATTACAGGTATTCTTTTGTCTTACCTTAAACTTAGGTTTGCTGTGCGCCTTAATTACATTAGATTTTTTAGCCATATATTTTTATTTAACAAAAGGCATGCCTAATGCCTTCAACAAAGCATATCCGCCCTTATCATCAGTTGCAGTTGTAACAATAGTTACCTCAAACCCCTGTATTTTATCAACTTTTCCCGGATCTATCTCAGGGAAAACTGTACTTTCGGTAAAACCCAAGGAATAATTACCTTTTCCATCAAAGCTTGTTTTTCTGACACCATGAAAATCTCTGAATCTTGGCATAACAACGCTAATTAATCTTTCAAAAAAATCGTACATTTTCTGCCCTCTCAAAGTTACTACCAAACCAATTTTATCTCCCTCTCTTAATTTAAAGGCCGAGATTGACTTCTTCGCGCTGGCCCACTTCGGTTTTTGGCCTGTAATTTGCCCCAAAATCACGGCTGCCTTTTCAATATTCTTTTTATCGGCTACTGCATCTTTCACGCCCATATTAACCACTATTTTTGAAAGGGCCGGAATAGCCATTACATTTTTAATGCCTAATTCTTTCTGTAACGCTCCCGAAATTTGTTTTTTGAATCTATTTTTAAATGTATCCATAGTTATATTTTTTTATCACACTTTCTACAAACTCTGATTTTATCATTTTTTTCTAGTCTAAATCCAATACGAGTCTGTAATTTGCAGTGTGGGCAAATAAGGGCAACGTTTTGACTTGATAAAGGCTTTGTAATTGTTACTATTTCTGAACTCTGACCTTGGGCCCTAGCCTTCATATGTCGTTTGTATTGATTTACCCCAGTTACTAATACTTTTTCAATCTTAGGAAGAACCATTTCGATCTTCCCTGTTTTGCTCTTATCTTTTCCTGAAACTATTTTGACTAAATCACCTTTTTTAAATTTCATATTAAATAACCTCAATTGCCATACTGGCAATTTTCGAAAAACCTCTTTCTTTAACTTCTCTTGCAATCGGGCCAAAAACTCTAGTTCCAACCGGATTCTTGTCTGCCGCGGTATCAATTACTACTCCCGCGTTGTCTGAAAATCTAATATATGACCCGTCTACTCTCCTTCTTTCTTTTCTGGTTCTAACTAAGACCACTTTTACAACCTGGCTGTCTTTGACTGTTCCGATCGAACTGGCTCCTCTGACTACGCAGTTCAAGACATCACCTATATGTCCGAATTTTCTTCGGGATCCCCCGAAAATATGGATGACCACTAAGGCTTTTGCCCCACTATTATCTGCTGCTTTTAATATTGTTCTATGCTGAACCATCTTTGATTACCTCCAATATCTTAAAATTCTTGGTTTTCGACATCGGTTTCATTTCAACAATCTTTACCCTATTTCCAACAACTGGCGCAAATGTTCCAGTATCTACACTAAGATTACTATCTCTTTTAATAATTTTTTTATATAAAGGATGAGGATATTTCCTCGTAATCCTAACAACTACTGTTTTGTTCATTTTTACTGATATAACAACTCCATTAATTATTCTTTTCATATTATTTCTTCTTTCCCGACTTTACCTCTGCCAACTCCTTTATCCTTAAAACCGTCATCATCTGAGCTATTTCTTTTCTTTTCCTAGTTAATTGGCTAGTATTTTTAAGCTTATTTTGCACTTTCTCCAGCTTCAATCCCGCCAAGGCATCTTTTGCTCCAATGATCAAATTACTTAATTCTTTTACGCTTTTAAGGCTTAGTTCTTTTTTTTCTTTTGTTTTCATAGATTAAATATTATACTCTGATTTAATAACAATTTTCGTCTTAACATCCAATTTGTATGATGCAAGCCTAAGGGCTGCAAAAGCAACTTCTTTCGTAACCCCACCCATCTCAAAAAGCATTCTTCCCGGTTTAATCTGAGCAACAAATTCAAAAACATCTCCCTTACCTCCACCCATACGTACTTCTGCCGGCTTTTTGGTAATAGGTTTATCAGGAAAAATCCTAATCCAAAGCCTTCCTCCTCTTTGCGTATAGTGCGTTATGGCACGTCTAGCCGCTTCTATCTGCCTACTTGTTACCGCTCCTCTTGTTTCAGCCAAGAGACCATACTCACCAAACGATATCTTAACCCCAGCATGAGCCTTTCCTCTGATTCTGCCCTTTTGCTGCTTCCTATATTTTGCTCTTTTTGGCGCTAACATATTATTTTCCCTCCCCCAGATTTATCCAAACTTTTACTCCGATATAGCCTTTCTTCGTTAATGCCGGAACGCTGGCATAACCTATTCTCTCTCTGATGGTTGACAAAGGAACTGTTCCTTTTTGCATTTTTTCTTTTCTATTAATTTCCGCTCCACCGACACGTCCCGAAATAATAATCCTTATTCCTTTTGCTCCTGCTCCCATAACTCTCTCAACCATCTGAGATAAAACTCTTCTGTGGGGAAGTCGTTTTACCAATTGATCAGAAATATTCTTGGCAACTAAGAAGGTATCTAAGTTTGGCTCCTTAATTGGCTCTATTCTTATATCTATTTTTGGAGCGGTTTTGGAATTCTTGGAAATTTTTAAGAATTTATATAAAAAATCCTTTACTTCTTCCAAGCCACTTCCAGCTCTTCCGATGACCATACCAGGCCTTGAGACATTGACAGTCAACTTTAAACTATTGATCGATCTCTCGATCTCTATTTCCGAAACACCTGCTCCGGCCAATTTTTCCATAAGAGCTTTTCTTATCTTAAAATCTTCCAAAAGCACATTTTTATAGTTCTTATCATCAAACCAACGACTGCTCCAATTATAAATTGGCCCAAGTCTTAAAATGTGTGGATTAACTTTTTGTCCCATATTATTCCTTTGCCTCCAATATTATTTTTATATGACTGCTTCTTTTTTTATAAGGATGTGCTCTTCCTCTGGTCGAAGCATGGAATCTTTTTATAGCCGGCCCGTCCCAGACCTCAATCCCTTTGATAACTAACGCATCCTTACTCTTCTTAGCATTATTAACAGCGTTAGCAATTGCGCTTTTAAGTATGGCATTTAGAACGCTTGCTCCTCTTTTCTGGGTCATATCAAGCACATTTAAAGCCTTGTCCAAAGAAAGATTACGTACGCCATCAGCTACTAATCTTATCTTCCTAGGACTCATTCTGATTCCACTGCTTCTTGCTATTATTTGCATATTTTTATGTCTTAGATATCTCTCTGGCTACGACTCTTCCATGACTTCTGAATGTTCTGGTAGGAGCAAATTCTCCAAGTCTGTGTCCAACCATTCCCTCAAGAACAAACAGCGTTATAAAGTTTTTTCCATTATGAATCGCAAATGTGTGTCCAACAAATTCTGGCGAAATTTGGCTTGCTCTGGCCCACGTTTTAATCGCGGACTTATCGCCCATCTGCTTCTGCTTCATTATCTTCTTTAATAGTTTTGGGTCAATATATGGCCCTTTTTTAATACTTCTTCCCATATTTTAGTTCGGTCTAGACATTCTACCTTTTCTTCTTCCTTGCAAGATATATTTATTTGAATACTTCTTCCTTTTTCTGGTCTTTCCCACTGCCGGTCGACCTGCGTAAGTCATTGGTCTCTTTCTTCCAATTCCGCTTCGACCTTCTCCTCCACCATGTGGATGAGATCTAGGATCTTGAGCAACTCCTCTGACCGTAGGTCTAATACCTCTATGCCTAGTTGCGCCCGCTTTACCAAAAACCTTATTCTTCCAATCTATATTCCCCAGTGTTCCAACTGTACCCAAGCAATCGCCGTCAACTCTTCTGACCTCACCTGACGGAAGCTTCAAGTCAATGTTATTTCCTTCTTTAGCCTGGACTATAATTCCAATTCCGGCGCTTCTTCCCATCTGAGCACCACGGCCAGGCATTATCTCAACATTATGAACTACGGTTCCGAGAGGAAGCGCTTTTAACGGAAGAGCATTTCCTACCTTAATTTCAGCGTCAGGACCTGATTTTACCACATCTCCGACCTTTAAGCCAAGTGGGCTTAAGATATACGTCTTATCCCCGTCAGCATAATGAATAAGAGCAATTTCGCTCGTTCTGTTGGGATCATATTCTATAGCACTGACTTTGCCCTCAATTCCGAATTTATTGCGCTTGAAATCAATCACGCGCATAAATCGCTTATGTTCTCCACCTTGATGTCTGACGGTCACCTTTCCTGACGAGTCTCTTCCTGAATGCTTTCTTCTCAAAAACTTTAATTTACTCATATTATTTTTGCTCTGCTTGCCCTCCTATATCAAAAAGTCCGATTTTCTGATCTTTGGCTAATTGAACTGTGGCTTTCTTCCAAGCCGTTTTTACATATTCTTCTCTTTTTGCTCCACGTCTGTCCGTTTTTCCCTTAACCAGACTAATCATTATCTTCGTAACCTTAACCTTAAATTTATCTTGAATAGCCTGCTTAATCAAGGGCCTATTAGTATCTACCTCAACCTTGAAAGTGTATCTTCCTGTAGCCGCATCTTTCATTGATTTTTCCGTAATGACAGGTGCAATAATAACGTCTCTTATATTCATAATTTATTTAATAAATATGTTCTTAATAGTATTGACAGCTTCCTTCATCATAATAATCATTTTGTTGTCCAAGACTCTGTAGGCGTTGAGAGAATTGGCGCTAACAATTTCTACACCTTCAATATTTTTCGCCGCTCTATAAACATTCTCAGATTCTTTTCCTGGCTTTGACAGAACCAATAAAATTTTTGAAGCATCCTTTATTTCCAAACTCTTCAAGACTTCTACCATTAATTTTGTTTTTGGTGTTATTGCTTCTAATCCCTGGATGATTTTTATTTCGTTGTCTTTGAGTTTTGAGGAAAGTGCGGAGAAAAGCGCGAGGGTCTTCATTTTTTTGGAGAAACCAAGAGACAAATCTCTGGGAGTTGGTCCAAAAACACGTCCTCCACCGACAAAAATAGGGGCCCTTCTTGAACCATGTCTGGCTCTTCCTGTTCCTTTTTGTTGATAAATTTTCTTAGTCGTTCTATCAACTTCTCCTCTATCTTGCGTCTTGGAAGTGCCCTGTCTTTGGTTGGCTAAATAAACTCTGACTGCCTGAGACATAAGAGAATCGTTTATTTTAGCCCCGAATATTTCGGAGGGAAGCTCTATGTGCCCTCCAACTTTTCCTTTTGTATCAAAAACTGATGCATTCAAGCTAACATTTTTGGAAGGTTTTGAAACAGAAATTTTAGCCTCAATTTTAACTTTCTTTACGGATTTTACCGTAACTTTCGCCGAAACTTTTTTCGCAACAACTTTCTTGACAACAGGCTTAACTGTTTTTGTGGTTTTTTTAACTGCTATTTTTTTAACAACCTTTTTTACTGCCATTATTTAACTTCCTCCTTAACTTCTTTCTTTTCTTCAACTGGTTTCTGGACTTCTTCAACTTTCGCTTCAACCTTAACTTCTTCTTTTGCTTCGCTAACTTTTTCTTCAATCTTTATTTCCTCTGTCTTTTCCGTAAATAAAGGAACAAATTTTTTGTCTTCTCCGGTTTTTTTTAACATTAATAAGGTATTTCTTCCTCCGGGAACTAAACCTTTAACTGAAATAAAGTTGTCGTCAACGGCTACTATTTTTATATTCTTAACCGTAACTTGCTCATTCCCCATTCTTCCTGCCATTCTTTTTCCCTTATATACTCTTCCTGGGGTAGTAGTCGAACCTATGGATCCCGGTGCTCTTTCTCTGTCTGATTGTCCATGCGTCCTGGGTCCACCCCTAAAATGATGCCTCTTAACTCCACCGGCATAACCTTTTCCCTTGGAAATTCCGGTTACATTGATTACGTCTCCCGGCTTAAAAACCTCACTGGCTTTGACTACATTTCCTACGGCTGGCATTTCGTCCGTATCGGCCATTCTAACTTCTCTTAAGAACTGATAATCCGATTTGTTGCTTTTTGGAGCTTTTGCTTTAATTCTTTTAGCAAAACCGAGTTGAACAGCGGAATATTTGTCCCGGGCTTGAGTTTTGATTGCTACAACAACATTTCCGCTTACGCTTAACTTAGTTACGGGAATGCGAATTCCATTTTCTAAAAATTTTTGTCCTTGTTCAACTTTTTTTGCTAATATCGAATTCATATATCCTTTAAAACCAAAAAAGCGACTACATACAGTCGCTTGATCTAGAGCCCGAGGCTAAAGAACAATCACTATGTAGTCAAAAGCACCTCCAATCGGTTAACCATTTTGATAAAGCAATTATATACAATGAGGGCGTAGAATGCAACAGGTAGGTGAAGCCAATTAGACGTGCAAAAACTACATTTTTATTTCTATGTTGACACCTGCGGGAAGCTCCAAATGAGTTAAACTGTCAATTGTTTTGTCTGTTGGAGAAATTATATCAATTAGTCTCTTGTGAACTTTAATTTCGAAGTGATCTTTGGCATCTTTATCAATAAATGGAGACTTGTTGATTGCGAAAACTGATCTTTTGGTGGGAAGAGGAATCGGACCTACGACCTTGGCACCGGTTCTGATAGCTGTATCAAGAATTTGCTGACAGCATGAATCGATTACCCTGGCATCGTAACTTTTTAAACGTACTCTTATTCTCCCTTTTGCCATTGGACCATTTTACTATATAAGAGAAAATTATTCAAGAAGTAATTAGGTGGCTCCGTATCAATACAATTTATCTATTCCTGTGATATTTTGAAAATCTGATGTTCTTTTAAGAACACATAATTTAAGGGGCAGAATTTTAAGCAAAAAAAATGGCCCCCAGGGCCATCACAAGTCAAAGTAAAATTTTAGGCAGTAATCTTGGTAATAACGCCTGCTCCGACCGTTTTTCCACCTTCCCTAATGGCAAACCTGGTTCCGTCTTCCATAGCAACGGGTACAATCAACTTAACAGTCATTTTCGTGCTGTCTCCGGGCATTACCATTTCTACGCCTTTTGGAAGAGTGACTTCTGCGGTCACATCAGTTGTTCCGATATAGAATTGTGGTCTGTAACCTGTGAAGAACGGAGTATGACGTCCTCCTTCTTCCTTGGTTAAGATATAGCCTTCTGCTTCAAAATCCGTATGAGGAGTAATTGAGCCTGGTTTGGCTAAAACCTGTCCTCTTTCGACATCATCTTTTTCAATACCTCTAACCAGAAGTCCGACATTGTCTCCGGCTTGGCCTTCATCCAATTGTTTGTGGAACATTTCAACTCCGGTTACAACCGTAGCCTTGGTTGGCTTAATTCCAATGATTTCTGCTGGTTCGTTAACCTTAATTTTTCCTCTGCTGATTCTTCCTGTTACAACCGTTCCTCTACCTTTGATCGAAAAGACATCTTCGATTGGCATTAAGAATGGCTTATCTGTTTCTCTAACTGGAGTCGGGATATCTTTATCAACTGCGTCCATCAAAGCTAATATTTGCTTTTCTGCTTCCGGATCGCCTTCCAAGGCTTTGAGGGCTGATCCTCTAACAATCGTAATTTTATCGCCAGGATACTTATATTTTGTGAGAAGTTCTCTGACTTCCATTTCGACCAGATCCAAAAGCTCTGCATCCTGCACCATGTCGCATTTGTTCAAAAAGACTACAATTGCCGGAACTCCGACTTGATAAGCCAAAAGAATGTGTTCTCTTGTCTGGGGCATTGGTCCGTCAGGTGCCGAAACAACCAGGATCGCTCCGTCCATCTGAGCTGCACCCGTAATCATGTTTTTGATGTAATCTGCATGACCCGGAGCATCAATATGAGCATAGTGTCTGGCTTTTGTTTCGTATTCGATGTGGGAAATATTAATGGTGACTCCACGAGCTCTTTCCTCCGGCGCATTGTCGATATCCTCGTACTTCATTGCCGTTGCCAATCCCTGTTTTGAAAGAACTGTTGCAATAGCTGCGCTTAAAGTGGTCTTTCCATGGTCAACATGACCGATGGTTCCAATGTTTACGTGTGGTTTTGTTCTCTCGTATTTTTTTGCGTCTGCCATATCTTTAAATTATTTAGCCTTAAAATTAACCTTAAGGATAAAGATAAATATACATTATTTTTTATGCCTCGTCAAGAGGCAATCATACGATTATTTTACTATTTTATATATTTTGAAGATTTACCAACTTTACCTGTTAAGATTAGGAATATTTTTAGCAGGCGAAGACACAATGGTTTTTATGCCACAGCTTGAAAGAACTGCTCCACCGCAATCCGGAAGATCTCCTCCATGATCATCATAAAGAGTGAAAGTATAAGAAGCATTTAAAATAATCCAATTTATCTCAGTTGATCTGGATCCATTAGCCGTCGTATCCAGAGACATTAAGGATGAGCTTCCGTTAACGGAAACACAGATTGCCGCCTTAGTTGTGCCTTTACTACCGGGAATAAGATTATTCCAATTTGATTCAATGTCCGCTGACCCGTAATTTGTGGCATCGGGAGGAATCTGATAATTACAAACTATCTGCCCCCTGGGACCACCGCTAACTGAGGCTGGCTGACTTATCGGAGTAGCTTCAATCGGCGCTTCTACCGGAGTTACAATTGGAGTATCTGTTGGAGTTTCAGGAGAAGAATTAATTTGTGAATTTTCCGTGGGTAAAGGCAGAAAAGATTTATTTTTATATGCCTTGTTTGTTTTATTGTTTTTAATGCTAAAAGTAATGAGGCAAATTGATCCTAAGGCAATCACTATAACAACAATGAGTATCAAAAGCCATTTATTTATTTTCATTTCTTAAATGATGTCATTTTTATTATTTTTGCCTGTAATATTAATAGCGAGATAATCTAATTTTTCACATTATAACACTATGTGACAGTAAAATTACGACACATAAAAAATATTTTGATATTATCTTATAAATAATTACTGAGCGTTTACGCGGCCTGTGAAGGTAGATTTAGCCAACATTTGCTGTTGGATATTTTGGGGCACTTCTTCGTAATGAGATGGCTCCATATAATAAGAAGCTCTTCCCTTAGTCATTGAACGAAGAATAGTTGCGTATCCGGATAACTCAGACAAAGGAACCATGGCCAGAATAATAGTGGCTCTTGATCTTTCTTCTGTTCCGGAAATCTGAGCTCTCTTGGAAGATAAGTCTCCGATAACGTCCCCCATAAATTCGCTAGGGGTTGTGACCTCAACCTTCATGATAGGCTCCAAAAGTGTTAATCCTGCCTTTTTGGTGGCTGCCTGCAAAGCTTGTGAGGCGGCGATTTTGAAGGCAATATCGGATGAGTCAACCTCATGGAATGATCCATCATAAACTGCCACATTCATATCGACCATCGGATATCCAAGAAGAATTCCGTTTTCCATGGTTTCTTTGACTCCCTTTTCAATTGAAGAAATAAAGACAGCCGGAATGGTTCCCCCCTTGATCTCATTCAAAAACTCAAAGCCCTCTCCCCTAGGTGTAGGTTCAACTCTCAGAAAACAATGTCCGTACTGTCCTTTTCCTCCAGATTGCTTAATGTACTTGCCTTCGCCTTCGGCAATTTTTTTGACTGTTTCTTTGTAAGCGACTTGAGGGGCTCCGACATTGGCTTCAACTCCAAAGTCTGCCTTCATGGTGTTAACCTTAACTTCCAACTGCAACTCCCCGACTCCGGAAATAATTGTTTGACCTGTTTCATGATTCGTTTTAACCTGGAAAGTTGGATCCTCATCCATCAAACGCTTAAGAGCGTAACCCAATTTTTCCTGATCCGATTTAGTCTTAGGCTCGATTGCTAAGGAAATAACCGGCTCCGGGAAGGTAATCTTTTCCAAGACAATTGGTTTTTCAGGATCACACAGAGTGTCTCCTGTGGTTGTATCTTTCAAACCAACAATGGCTACGATTTCTCCGGCAAAAGCCTCCTTAATTTCCGTTCTTTCATTGGAATGCATTAATAATAAACGACCGACTCTTTCTTGAGCATTTTTGGTGCTATTGTAAATATAAGTTCCCGCAGCAATTCTACCTGAATAAATTCTAAAGTAAGTTAACTTTCCGACATGGGGATCATTTTGAATTTTGAAAGCCAAACCAGCCATCGGTTCATCAGGAATTAATTTTCTAAACTCCTCAGCGCCTGTTTTAGGATTCAAACCCTTAACTTGTCCCAAATCTACGGGAGATGGAAGATAATCAACAACCCCATCCAAAAGCGGCTGGACTCCCTTATTTCTTAAGGATGATCCGGCAAAAATTGGAACTAATTTATAAGCAATAACTGCGCGTCTTAAAGCAGCCTTCAATTCTTCTACTGTAATTTCCTGATTTCCAAGATATTTCTCCATGAGAATATCGTCCGTTTCTGCAATTTTCTCTACCAACTTGGCCCTATACTCTTCAATTTGATCCTTCATGCCTTCCGGCACATCATCAGAAATAACGAATTTTGCTCCCAATTCTTCCCCTGTCCAGACAACGGATTTCCTATGCAATAAGTCGTAAATTCCCTTGAAAGTTGACTCTGCTCCAATTGGCAAAACCATAATGGCGGGATTGGCTCCGAGTCTGTCCTCAATACTTTTAACGGTGGCTAAGAAATCTGCTCCGAGTTTATCCATCTTGTTGACAAAACAAAGTCTTGGAACCTTATATTTATCGGCCTGTCTCCAAACAGTTTCAGACTGTGACTGAACACCCTCTTCTGCATCTAGAACCGTAATTCCTCCATCCAAAACTCGAAGTGATCTCTCGACTTCTGCGGTAAAATCAACGTGTCCAGGCGTATCAATAATATTGAATCTGTATGGATCTTCCTTACTAGCCGCGTTTAACCCTGAACGGGACCAGTAGGCGGTTGTAGCAGCCGAAACAATTGTAATTCCACGAGCTCTTTCTTCTGCCATCCAGTCCATAACTGTCGTTCCTTCATCGATATCTCCGATTTTGTAGGTTTTACCGGTGTAGTATAAAATACGCTCCGTGGTCGTGGTCTTACCCGCATCAATGTGCGCAATAATACCAATATTTCTGATGTGGTCTAACTCTACGTAACGCTTGTCTTCTGTTGCTGCTGCCATAATGTTTTTTGAACAAAAACTTCCCACCTAGGGGAAGCTAGTGTAACCTCCTGTGATAACTTTTTAAGTATAACATATTTTCTAAATATATTCTAGATAAAATTTGCCCTTCCAGTACGGCTATTTGCAATAAATATTTATGCTATAATCTTCTTCGTGGGAAAATTTCTTATGATTGCCGCTTTAATTGTACTCGGATTGTTTACGGTTTTCGTAATTAATGAAAACGTCTCAAAACCTGCTGTGGAAAACAGTTTACCTAATTTAATAAATCCGACTCCCACTCAAGATCAGGCATTAAATATTAAAACATCAAAAACTTCTTCTTCATCATCTCAAAAGAAAGATAATGCATCCCAGACACAGAGCAACATTGTTGTTTTGAAAACCAGCAAGGGAAATATTGAAATCACATTAAATCCTGAAAAAGCACCGATAACGGTTGCGAATTTTCTCGCTTATGTAAACGAAGGGTTTTATGACGGAACGGTATTTCACCGCGTAATTCCTGGTTTTATGGTCCAAGGCGGTGGATTTACTGCAGATGGAACTCAAAAACCTGCGCATGACCCCATAAAACTTGAGTCTAATAATGGTTTAAAAAACGACACCGGAACCGTAGCCATGGCACGAACAAATATTCCCGACAGCGCTACCAGTCAATTCTTTATAAACGTCGCCAATAATTCCTTTCTCAATTACGCGCCGGGAAATGACGGCTATGCTGTCTTTGGCACAGTTACAGCAGGAATGGATGTAGTTAATTCAATAGAGCAAGTTAAAACTGCAAATCGCGGACAAAATGCTGATTGGCCGGTACAGGATGTAACTATCAACAAGGCCTACGTCAAATAATCGGTGAAAAATCCTCGGAATAGTCTTTATTTTACCGCTTTAATATTTCTGCCTGACCAAAATTTCGGAAGACCGTTTCCTTTGACTTCAAATACGACTGTTGGCATTTGATTTTCTCCGGCTTTTTTATTTTTCTCGGAATTAAGCGTTTTTCTTGCCATAACGACTTTTCTTTATCCTTCTCTTTCATTGCATAGTTTTAACATTAAAATTTTTGCTTGTCAAAATAAATAAATAAATAAATAAAATAGAAAAAAGGACGACTTTCTCGAGGATTAATTTACCATTTAAAATGGCCGAAGGCTCTGTTGGCTTGCGCCATGCGGAGTACTGAATCTCTCTTTTTGATTGCTTCCCCCTGCTCGTTGGAGGCATCCATTAATTCTGCTGCTAATTTTGCCTCAAAAACTCTATAATCTTTATTTGATCTTTTTCTGGCTGCATCTACAATCCAACGCATGGCCAAAGCGGCTTTTCTTTCAGGTCTGACATCCATAGGAATTTGATAGTTAGCTCCTCCGACTCTCTTAGCTTTTACTTCCTGTTTGGGGCCGACATTGTTAAGGGCTTTTTCAAAAACTGCAATCGGATCCATTTTATTTTTGGTAATTAAATCAAATGCGGCGTAAACAACATTCTGAGCAACAGACTTTTTACCGTCCTTCATCAAATAATTGGTGAATTTAGCAATTTGTGTACTATTGTAAACTGAATCTCCTGCAATTTCTCTTCTTGGTGCTGCTTTATGTCTCATATTATTTTTCCTTCGTTAGCTCAGGATTTCTAAGCCGTCTTTGGTGCCGCCGGCGCTGCTCCCGCAACTACCTTTGGTGCCACTGCTCCTCCCATCACATTTCTCTTGGCTCCGTAGCTTGATCTTGATCTCTTTCTTCCTTCAACTCCCAAAAGATCAAACTTTCCTCTGACAATGTGATATTTTACGCCCGGCAAATCCTTGACCCTGCCGCCTCTGACCAAAACAATTCCGTGCTCCGAAAGCGAATGACCGATTCCCATAATATAAGCTGTTACTTCCATTTTGTTAGACAACTTAACTCTGGCAACTTTTCTCAAAGCAGAGTTTGGTTTTTTTGGAGTCATTGTTTTTACCAAAGTCACTACTCCTCTTTTCTGAGGCGAGACAGTTGAAGTATAGATCCTGTCTTTAGCGTTGAATGTTCTTCTCAAAGCACCGGACCTGCTCTTCTTAATTTTCCTTGTTCTTCCTCTTTTGCTTAATTGTGATAAAGTTGGCATAGGTTAGTATTATACCTCCTCAACGGCTTTTCCTTCAACAGGAATCAGACGACCGATGATGACATTTTCCTTAAGACCGATTAAATTATCGACACGCCCTTCAAGCGCGGCTTCGGTCAAGACCTTAGTTGTCTCCTGGAAGGAAGATGCGGACAACCATGAGTCAGAATACAAAGCTGATTTAGTGATTCCGAGTATAGTTTGTCTTCCGGTGGCCGGTTCTCCACCCTGAGACAAAACCTCAGAATTAATATCTTGGAATTTGGTCTTAGTGACAAATGCTCCAGGAATTAAGGATGTATCTCCGACTGTTTCAATGATAACTTTATCGGACATCTTTCTAAGAACTACCTCAAAGTGCTTATCATTAATAGCGATACCCTGAGACTCATAAACTTTTTGAGCTTCCAAAATTACATATCTCTGAGCATCGGTCAAACCCTTAATCTTCAAGACTTCCTTTGGATCAACGTATCCCTGAGCCAATTGAGTTCCTGGCAAAACTTCATCTCCATCTGCTACATTCAACGTTGCAGTCAAAGGAATAAAGTATTCCTGTTCTATGGCAGGCTTCATCTTAATACTCTTTATTGTTAACAGATATCCTTCATCATTTTTCTCAACCTTAATCTTGCCTAAGAATTCAGCGATTGGAGACAAAGCTTTTGGAGTTCTCATTTCGAATAATTCTTCAACTCTCGGAAGACCTTGAGTAACGTCAGACATAACGACTCCTCCAAAATGTCTGACTCTCATTGTTAACTGAGTACCAGGCTCTCCAATTGACTGAGCAGCGATAACCCCAACAGGCACTCCCATTTCAACTTCTTTTCGGGTAGAGAAATCCCAACCATAACATTTGGCACAAAGTCCGTATTCTAATTCACAAGTGATGGCCGATCTGACAACGACTTCGGAGACATTTTCGTCAATAATTTTCTTGACTAAGTCTACTGTTACCTCTTCTTGTTCTTTGGCAATTATCTTCTTCGTCTTAGCCGAATGAACATTTGCAGCCAAAATTCTACCCAAAATTCTTTGTGCGAATGTGGCCACTCTCTCTTTTTCGTCTCTAATTAAGGTTATTCCTGCTTTGGTACCGCAGTCTTCCGACTTAATGATGGCGTCATGGGAAGCATCAACCAAGCGTCGAGTTAGATAACCTGCATTCGCAGTCTTAAGAGCTGAATCAGTCAAACCTTTTCTGGAACCCCTGGCGGAGGCAACGTATTCAAAGATGGACAATCCTTCCCTAAAGTTAGATTTAATTGGTAATTCGACAATCTTTCCTAGAGGATCCAAGATGAGACCTTTCATAGCTGAAAGCTGCTTTAACTGTTCTTTTCCGGCTCTGGCTCCTTCTGAATCAATAATCAATCTAATTACGTTTGTAGATTTCATGTTATCCCAAGTCAAATCTGCAATCGTATCGGTGGTCTTAAGCCAGACATCGTTGGCTAATCTCTTTCTTTCTTCATCCGTAATCAAGCCTTTTTGATAATCATCATCAATTTGAGAAACTTTTTTATCTGCTTCCTTAATGTATTCTTTTCTATCTTTAATCATTTCATTATCAAAGACGGAAACTGAAATTCCGGAAATGGTTGCTCCGTAGAATCCGAGCTTCTTAATGGCATCAATTAACTTCTCTACCTCATCCGGAGTTCTGTTGCTGATAGCTTCTGTAATAATCGTTTTAATTCCGGATGCGCTGATAAATCTATTGACAAAGCCAAATGATTCAGGAAGAGCTTCGTTAAATAAGATTCTTCCGACAGTTGTTTCTTCGCTTTTGCTTCCAATCTTTACCATAATCGGCTGTCTGAGCCGAACCGCTTTAATGTTATGAGCCAAAAGCGCATCTTGCTTATCTTTGAACATTGGGAGCTCTTCTTTCCTTAGGGCTTCATCAATTGAGGTTAAGTAATAGATTCCGACTGCCATTTCCTTATTAGGAAGGGTTATTGCTCCTCCATCTGCCGGTTTAAGTAAGTTATGCTTGGGCATCATCAAATTGATGGCTTCTTCTTGAGCTTTTTGAGACAAAGGAATATGAACGGCCATTTGATCTCCGTCAAAGTCGGCATTATAACCGGCACAGACACAAGGATGAAGAGCAATAGCCGATCCTTCAATCAGGATTGGATAGAAAGCCTGAATACCCAATTTGTGTAAGGTAGGAGCTCGGTTTAAAAGAACCGGATGATTTTTAGTGATTTCTTCCAAAATATCAAAGACTTCCGGAGGCCTCTTCTCAATAAATCTCTTAGCCGACTTAATGTTTGGAGCAAACCCTCTGATAATAACTTCTCTCAAAACGAAAGGTTTGAACATTTCCAAAGCCATTTCTTTCGGAAGACCACACTGAGACAAAGTCAATTGAGGTCCGACTACGATAACCGAACGTCCGGAATAGTCGACTCTCTTACCCAAAAGGTTTTGTCTAAATCTTCCCTGTTTTCCCCTGAGCATATCTGACAAGGATCTTAAAGGAGAGCTTGTTACCTGAGAGCTTCTTTGTGCGATATCAATCAAGGAATCAACCGCTTCCTGAAGCATTCTTCTTTCATTTTTAAGGATGATTTGAGGTGCACCCAAACTGATTAAATGCTTTAATCTGTTATTTCTGTTGATAACTCTTCTGTATAAATCATTCAAGTCTGAAGTAGCAAAACGACCTCCCGAGAGCTGTACCATAGGTCTTAGGTCCGGTGGAATAACCGGAAGAACTGAAAGCAACATAAAAGTTGGCAATATTTCTGCTTTGCGGATTGATTCAATTAATCTTAATCTCTTGATTAATTTAAGATATCTTTGTCCCTTGGCTTTTTCTGTTTCTTTTCTTAAAGCGGCAATTAAACCTTCAATGTCTATTTTTTCCAATAATTCCAATAATCCCTCTGCGCCGGTTCTGATTGTGAAGAAGACCGGAATATCGTATTCCAAAATCTTGAAATATTCATCTTCTGACAGAACTGCCCCGATCTTAAGTCCCTTCAAAAGTTTCAAAAGAGCATCAGAAATTTCATCCAATTTCTTGCTTTCCTGATCCAATCTTTCAGCCAAAGCTGTAACCTTTTGTCTCTTGGCAAGCTCAATCTCCTGTTCGATTAATTCTCTTTGTTCATTTTTAGCCTTAGAAAGAGATTCTTTTTTCTTCTGTTCCATCTCTTCTTCGACTTGTTTTTCTTCAAGGTTTAGATCTTGCTTTAATTGCTGCTTTTTCTTTTCAATATAGTCTGAGAAGGAATCCAAAGCTAATTTCTTCTTTTCTTCATCAATGTTGATGACTAGATATGAAGCATAGTAGATTACCGACTCAAGGCTCTTCTGAGACATATCCAAAAGCAAAGAGAGGGGTGAAGATGATCCTTTAAAGAACCAAACGTGAGCTACTGGCGTTGCCAGGGTGATATGACCCATCCTTTCACGTCTTACTCTGGACAAAGTGACTTCGACTCCACATTTATCACAAACGATCCCTCTGTATCTGATTCTCTTGTATTTTCCGCAATAACACTCCCAATCCTTGGTAGGTCCAAAGATTCTTTCATCAAAAAGACCGTCCTTTTCGGGCTTTAATGTTCTGTAGTTTATTGTTTCAGGCTTCGTGACTTCTCCGTATGACCAAGCCAAAATATCCTTGGGTGAAGCCAAAGAAATTTTAAGGGCTTTAAAGTCCAAAATTGTTATATCTTTCATTTTTTTATCAATATTGTTATTCATGATTAAACCTTCTCCTCCTTAGTTTCTATGTCAGGTGTCTCGACCGCTGATACCGCCTGTAATTCAACTGCGTCTTTTTCAATTTTCTCTTCAACTTTTTTCTCGACAATACTTCCTTCGATTGTCAAAGGCGTGACCGTTTCAGGAACAATCGTCGCGCCAATCGGAGTAATATTCAATCCCAAAGATGCAAGCTCTTTAATCAAGACTTTGAATGATTCCGGCACTCTCGGGGTCGGAATATCCACTCCTTTAACGATTGCTTCGAAGGCCTTGGCTCTGCCTACAACATCGTCAGATTTAATGGTCAACATTTCCTGCAGAGTATAACGAGCTCTGTGTGCATCTAAGGCCCAAACTTCCATTTCTCCTAGCCTCTGTCCTCCCATTTGGGCTTTTCCTCCCAAAGGCTGTTGTGTGACCAAGGAATATGGACCGGTTGAACGAGCATGAGTCTTATCCTCGACCATGTGGATAAGCTTCATCATGTATTCAATTCCAACAACTACTGAATTTTCATATGCTTCTCCTGTTCGGCCATCATATAATGTCGCTTTGCCGTTTTCGGGAAGCTTTGCTTCTTTCAAAGCATCAATGATCCTATCTTCTCCGACCTCTTCAAAAGCAGGAATTCCGACTTTGATTCCCAACTTTGAACAGGCAAGTCCCAAATGAGCTTCCAACAACTGTCCCAAATTCATACGAGCCAGAACTGAAATTGGAGAAATAACGATATCAATTGGTGTACCGTCTGCCAAGTATGGCATGTCTGCTTGCGGCAAAATCTTGGAAATAACCCCTTTATTTCCATGTCTTCCTGCAAGTTTATCTCCAACCACTACGTGCCTAAATTGAGCAACTTCAATTATAATTTTCCTAAGGGTACCGGGCTCCAGTTCGTCTCCCTTTTTTCTGTCCAGAACTTGAACGCTAATGACTGTTCCTCTTTCTCCATGAGGCATTCTCAAAGATGTATCCCTAACTTCTCTGGCTTGTTCTCCGAAAATAGCTCTTAAGAGTCTTTCTTCTGCCGTCAACTCAGTTTCACCTTTTGGAGCGATTTTTCCGACTAAAATATCTCCAGGAATGACATCCGATCCGACCACTATTATACCATCTTCATCCAGATTAGCCAGATCTTCTTCGGAAACATTTGGAATATCTCTAGTGGTTTCTTCCGGTCCGAGTTTGGTTTCAACTACCGCCGCTTCATGTTTTTCGATATGTATCGAAGACAAAACATCTTCTCTTACTAATCTGTCTGAGATAACGATAGCGTCTTCGTAACCCAATCCGTCCAAAGAAGCATAAGCGATCAAAAGATTTTGTCCTAAAGCCAATTCTCCATTATCAGAGGCTGGTCCATCAATCAAAAGGTCGCCTTTTTTAACCTTGTCTCCGTCTTTAACGACTGCTTTCTGAGTATAAGCTGTCGCCTGAGAAGTTCGCTTAAAGGAATCAATTTGATACGTCTCTTCTTCTGATCTTGTTTTCCCCTTAATGGTTATCTTATTGGCATCGGCATAAGCGATTGTTCCGTCAAAGGGAGCTCTCACGACTCTACCCATAACCTTAGCTACCGTTTTTTCCATGTCTGTTCCGACCATTGGGCTCTCAGGAGCAACCAGGGGAACAGCCTGACACTGCATGTGGGTACCCATCAGCGCCCTGTTGGTTTCATCATGAGAAACAAAGGGAATTAAAGAAGCTGATGTTCCGACAACCTGTCGTGGTACAACATCAACAAAATCTACTCTTTCCTTTTCAACTTCCATAAATCCGCCCTGGTATCTTACCGGAACGCGGTCTGCATCTATTACATTTTCGTTCAAGCTGGCCGCATGGGTAATGTAGTATTTTCTTTCATCATCGGCGACCAAATAAACAATTTCTTCCGTGGCGGTAACGATTGTATCTTTGCCTCTTTTCGTCTTTTGAACTTTTCTGTATGGAGTTTCCAGAAATCCATACTCATTAACCCTTGAATATAAAGCTAAATAAGTAACCAAACCGATATTTGGCCCTTCGGGACTTCTAATCGGACAAATTCTGCCGTACTGCGAACTGTTGATGTCTCTAATAGAGAAGGCTGCTCTTTCTCTGGAAATTCCACCTGTTCCCATGACTGTTAAACGGTTCAAATTGTCAATTTCTGACAATGGATTTGTCTGATCAAGAATAGTTGAAAGTTGTGACGTTCTGAAGAACTCATTGATTGAAGCCATGATTGGTCTGGCGTTAATTAAAGCCCCTATGGATGGCGGAACATCTGGCTGAATAAGACTCATTCTTTCCTTAATGCTTCTTTCAAGCCTCAAAACTCCAACTCTGAAGGCTGTGGTAGCCACCAATTCTCCGACTCTCCTTACACGTCTATTGGCCAAACTGTCAATATCATCTACGCCTTCCGCACCTTGAGCCAATTTAATCAGGAAACTGATTGATCCTAGGATGTCTTCTCTGGTTAAAATTGCAACATCGGAAGGGGCAAATCCCGACATTCCTTCGAGCTTCTTATTAACCTTATATCTTCCAACTCTGCCCAAATCATATCGGCGGGGATTGAAAAATAATCCATCAAAATTTTCCTTAACTTTTTCAAAAACTACCGGCTCTCCGGGATGCATTTTTTTGAAAATTTCAATAACTGCATCTTTAGAGCTTCCCGTTTCGTCTTTTTGCAAAGTATTCTCTACGAAGGATGTCTTTCCGTCGGCTTCAATTCCCTTAAAGGCTTCTTTAATATCTTCATTTGAGGAAAAACCTATGGCTCTTAAAAAGGTCGAGGCTAAGAACTTTCTGCGTCTGTCGATTTTGACTGTAATGGTTTCATGTCTGGTGGTAGAAAATTCTAGCCATGATCCGTGGATTGGTCTGATTTCGGCTGTGTACAACTTCTTTCCGGTAACATTATCATGAACTGCTGTGTAAAACACTCCGGGAGAGCGAACCAACTGATTGACCACTGTTCTTTCTACACCGTTTATAATAAAGGTTCCCCTATCTGTCATTTGTGGAATATCTCCCAAAAAGACCTCTTGCTCGATGGTGGCGTTGGTTTTTTTGTTGGTTAGGGTTGTTTCTACGTAGAGTGGTGCGTCGTACATGAGGCCTTTGGAGAGTGCAACTTCAGGGGTATTGGTAGGCTTACCAATTCTGTATTTTTTAAATTCGAGTCTCCAGTTTTTTTCTGTAAAATCATCAATAGGAGAAATTTCTTTAATTATTTGACCGATTCCTTCTTCAAGAAACCATTTGTAAGAACTTTTTTGTACGTCAAGGAGATCTAACTGAGGCAGGAGAGTGTATTCTTTTCCCCAATTTTCTCTAATAATGTTTTTTTTGTCAATTTTCGGCATTTATGTTTTTAAATTTTAAGCTTGAAGTCCCCCTCTACCAACAAAAAAAACGCACAAGGCGTACTACCTTTACTTTCTTTGTATATAGAGTAACGAATTTATACCATAATCAAATTTCTCTGTCAAGGGGTAAATATCCTTTTTCGCATCTTCTCTTGAGCATGCTATAATAAATGAACTATGACAGCTTCAGAAATTATTGAAAAATATATTGCTTTTTTTGAAAAACACGGGCACAAAAGGATTCCCAATGCACCTCTTGTTCCCGAAAATGATCCAAGCACACTTTTCACCTCTTCAGGCATGCAGCCTTTAATCCCCTATCTTTTGGGCGAACCTCATCCTATGGGCAAAAGGCTGGTTAATGTCCAAAATTCTTTCCGGGCTCAGGATATCGATGAGGTCGGAGACAACCGCCATGATACTTTTTTCAGAATGTTGGGAAATTGGAGCTTGGGTGACTATTTCAAAAAAGAACAACTGCCGTGGATTTGGGAATTCGCTACCCGCAAATTAAAAATACCTGCAAATAAACTTTATGTCACGGTTTTCAAAGGCTATAAGGGTATCCCTAAAGACGAAGAGTCGGAGGCAATCTGGACTGAAATTTTAACCAGAGAAGGATTAGATCCGAAAGAAAGAATATTTTTTTATGACACCAAAAACTGGTGGTCACGTGCCGGAGAACCGGATAAAATGCCAGCCGGTGAGCCAGGCGGACCGGACAGCGAAATCTTCTTTCAGTTTAATGTTCACCATGATGAAAAATTTGGCAAAGAGTGCCACCCCAACTGTGATTGCGGAAGATATATGGAAATTATTAACAGCGTTTTCATGGAATATCAGAAACAAAAAGATGGAAGCTTCACAAAACTCCCACAAAGAAACGTTGATCACGGCGCAGGAGTTGAAAGGCTTTTAGCAGCAGTTGAAAATAGGCAGGATTTATTCTCGACCTCTCTTTATGAACCGATTATCAAATTAATTGAAAAAGAGACTGCCGTTAAATATGCCGATAATAAATCCTCAATGCGGGTTATTGCCGATCATCTAGCAGCCTCAATTTTTATAATCTCAAACGGAATTATTCCTACCAACAAGGAACAAGGTTACGTTTTGCGAAGATTATTAAGACGAGCCATGGATAATTTTTCTAAATTAAAAGGTAAAGATTTATCCTCCCTGATTGAAATCGTCGTTCAGCAATATGGAAAAACGGACGGCTTTTTAATAGAAAAATTTGAAGAAATAAAAAATATAATTCTTCAAGAAGAACAAAAATACAAACAGACTCTGCAAAATGCCAAACAATTTATTTCTAAAAAGTATAAGAGCGGCGATGAATTAATGGGAACTACTGAAATATCTGCGGACGATGCTTTTATTCTTTATACCACCCACGGACTCTCTCCAACTCAAATAAAAAGTTTAGGTTACGCTTTTAATGATCAACAATTTGCCGAGAAAATGAAGTCCCACCAAGATATTTCAAGAGCAGGGGCAACAAGGAAATTTGCGGGAGGACTAGCGGATCACTCTGAGCAAACAGTCAGGGGACACACCGCCACTCATTTATTGCATCAAGCCCTAAGAGAAATGTTTGGAGTAAGCCTTCATCAGACCGGATCAAATATTACCTCTGAGCGTGTGAGATTTGATTTTAATTTTGACAGAAACTTGACTCCTGAAGAATTAAAAAAAGTTGAGAGCACGGTAAATAAAAAAATAAAAGAAAATTTGCCGGTTCATTTTGAAATGTTAACTTTGCAAAAAGCAAAAGAAACCGGAGCAATCGGACTCTTTAATGAAAAGTATTCAGAAAATGTAAAAGTTTACTTTATCGGTGATTACTCCAAAGAATTATGTGGAGGTCCTCATGTTGCGTTTACATCTGAGATTAAAAGTTTTAGAATAATTAAGCAGGAAAATATCGGAAAAGGAAACAGGCGTCTTTATGCAACGGTTGGATAGCATAAACGTTTAAATATGAATCTGCCATTCTTTAAGAGATTTCAAAAAAAGATTTTACCGCTGTATTATTTGGTTCTGGTTTTAAGAGATGAGAGAACTCAGGCCATAATCTTTGAAGAGATTGAAGGACAAGTAAGAATTATTGGACAAAAAGAGGAACATTTTTTAACCACGATTGATGAAGCCTCCCCGGAAGAATTTTTAGAAGTTTTAGACAAAGCAATATCCAAAGCGGAATCTTCTTTACCTGAAAATATTCAAACAGAAAAAACTATTTTCGGAGTCAAAGATTCTTGGACCGACCATGATCAAATCAAAAAAGAATATTTGGCTAAACTCAAAAAGGCAAGTGAAGAATTAGGACTTATACCTATTGGATTCCTGGTCATTTCCCAGGCAATTGCCCATTTATTGCAAATGGAGGAAGGTGCGCCCATCTCAGCAATCCTGGCAGAAATTAATAAAAAAAGCATAACCGTAACACTTCTTAGGGCCGGAAAGACTATTGAAACGAAAAGCTCCCAAATCCATGAATCAATTCCCTTCACTGTCGATACCCTTTTAAAACATTTCAATGTTCCGGAAATTTTACCGTCAAGAATTATAATTTTTAACGGCAAAGAAGATTTAAGTCAAGCATTTATTTCTCATACTTGGAGTAAAAGCTTGCCCTTCCTTCATCTTCCACAAATTACTAATCTTCCTCACGGTTTTGATGCGAGATCAGTTTTGTTCGGGGCTGCCGCGCAGATGGGATTTGAAGTTTTGGAAAGTGATCTGCCCCAAGAACCGGGCATTGAAGACCATGAACCATTTGAAGAAAAAATTCCAACAATTAATGACGAGGAAAATCCAATCCAAGATCCTGAAATTCACAGAAGTTTGGCTGCAGAAAGTTTTGGATTTATTAAGGATGTTGATGTTGCAAAAATGCCTTCCCTAACAGACATAAAGATAAGAAAACATGCTGAATATCAAGACCTGGCAAGCGAAGTTGTCGAAGAAAAAAACGAAGAACCAATCCCTCAGTTTAATAACGAAGAATTTGAAAAACCGGTAAAATCCTCCAAAAATCTCAACGGTATTTTCGAAATAATGAAAAAATTTTCAATTAGTTTTATCGGTTTTATTTTCATATCTCTAAGAAAAATAGATCTTAAAAAAATTTCATCACCTACTTCCAAGGGGAAAATAATTCTTATTGCTCCAGTAGTTTTGATTATATTTCTCATCATCTATTATTTCATGTTTATGAAGGCGGAGATAACTTTAACCATCAATCCAAGAACTATTGAGCAAAATAAAACTATCTTGTTCTCAACGACTCAGAATACAGATCCCAATCAAAATATTGTTAAGAGCGAGTTCGTATCTGTCTCTGAAGACGGCTCGGCATCGACTCCTGCTACGGGACAAAAAGACATTGGCACTCCAGCTAAAGGATCTGTCACAATCTTTAATAGTCTAACAGAAGATAAAACTTTAACCGAAGGAGCGATTTTAAAAAGCTCAAACGGATTAGAGTTTACTCTTGATTCCTCTATTACAATTGATGCCGTCGCTTCGCACTCTGCGGATGAAACGGTAACTCCTCAAAGCATCTCAGCGAATGTAACAGCAAATCAACTTGGCAAAGAGTCTAATCTTCCATCGGGTACTAAATTTTCGATAGACGGATATGATACTTCAGATTTAATAGCTAAAAATGACAATCCATTTTCGGGAGGAACAAAGACACAAGTTACAATTGCTTCGAAAGCCGACCAAACTAAATTGGAAAGTGATCTTGTTAAACAGCTGGAAAATAACGCCAAGACTGATCTTCAAAAACAATTTGACCAAAGCAAGATTTTACTTCCCGCCTTTATCTCGGAGTCACTTAGCAAAGAAACCTTTGCTCCAAAAATTGGAGACCAGACAAGTCAGCTAACTTTAACCGGAACATCCGACTATAAGAGCCTTACCTACAGCAAGACCGATCTTCTTGAAATCAGTAAATCTTTACTTTCTCAGAACATTCCACCCAATCAGACAATTGATTACAACAATATTACAACTTCGGTTGCAAATATAATAAACAAAAATGATGGAGAAATAAATGCTAATCTAAATGTCAAGGCTTTATTGTTACCAAAAATTTCAGAAAATGATCTAATAAAAAATTTGAAAGGAAAATCTTTTAACGATACTGAAATTCTACTTTACAAACTTCCACAAGTCGCCAATGTAAGTATTAAACTTTCTCCTAATATTCCCTTTTTGCCGAAAAATTTACCGGCAAGAGAGAGCAACATCAAAATATTAATCAAAATAAATGGCTGACTTCTACTATAAAGGTAAACCGAAAAGGAGTTTTAAAAAAATTTTTCGCTTTTTAAGCGTTTTGTTTTTGCTTGTCGGAATTTCAATTATTTTATACGTTTTACTTCCAATAATTTCTTGGCAAATATATTTTCAGCCGACATTCGCTTCTCAAGATGTAATTATGCCTATCCCCAGTTCAAGCATTGTAGATTTAGCAAAAAATTCAGTTGATACATCTGACTACAATAAACCCGAGAATTGGTTTAAAAATTTTAAACCCAACTCTGGCGAAAAAAACCAGACAGATATTCCCTCATATGAAATATCTATACCTGCAATAAACATCCAAAGGGCTACTGTTTCTACAACCGATAATGATTTAGCAAAACATTTGGTTAACTATCAGGGAACCGGTATTCCGGGTAAAAATGGAAATGCCGTAATTTTCGGACATTCTACTTTGCCGCAACTATTTAATCCAAAAGACTATAAAACAATTTTTGCCAATACTTATAAACTGAAGGATGGGGATACTATCTACGTCATAATTAACAATATTACTTACACTTATAAAATATTTAAAATAGTAATTGTTGATCCTGATGATAGCTCTGCCCTCGTACAAAATTATGATGATTCATATTTAACTCTTGTAACCTGTACCCCTCCGGGAACTATTTGGAAACGACTGGTGATCAAAGCAAAGCTCGTGGAGATATGAACCTAAAAAAATATTGGCCGACAATTTATAGAATAATTAATACCGTTTTGTATTATATTTTTTCAACACTCAAAGGGTTGGCATCAGATATAATTAAAGAGATAAGAGAATAATATGGACAACAAAAAGATCTTAAATGACTCTGTTGAACAGCAAGATGCAATAGAAGCTATCAGAAAAAAACTGGTCGGTAAAGATTTAAATTATAAAGAAATTTACAGCATCATGGATCAGATTTCAAAAAAACGACTGGATCCGATCCTAACCACATATTTTACCGCATCAGGCTATTCTAAGGGCTTTTCCGATCAAGAGCTCTATTATTTAACCAAAGCCATGGTCGCTACTGGAGAAAGATTGCATTTTAAGGGAATTGTTGCCGACAAACATTCTATCGGTGGAGTTCCGGGGACCCGTACAACCCTAATTGTTGTTCCGATTGTTGCCGCTGCCGGATTTCAAATCCCCAAAAGTTCAAGCCGGGTAATTACCACCAGCGGGACCGCCGATGATATGGAAGTTTTAGCTCCTGTTATTCTATCCAAAGACAGAATAATGGAAATCGTTAAAAAAATAAAAGCCTGCATTGTTTGGGGAGGAAATTTTAATATTGCTCCAGCCGACGATATCATTATAAAAGTCGAGAGACCGTTAATGTTCGAAAGTTTCGACAAAATAATTATTTCTATAATGTCTAAAAAAATTGCCTTCGGATCAACGCATGTTGTTATTGATATTCCCTACGGGAACTCACTTAAAGTTACCCACCTTAAGGATGCCGAAATACTCAAAAAAAAGTTTGAATATATCGCTGAGAGATTCAATATAAAAATAAGAGTTATTGTTCATAGGACCGATCAGCCGGTTGGGAGAGGCATTGGCCCGGTCCTTGAAACCAAAGATGCTCTGACGGTACTAGAACAAATACCCAATAGACCATTTGATTTGGAGGTTAGAAGTATCACCTTGGCCGGGAATCTCCTGGAGATCTGTCTTAATGATTCTCCGGAAGAACTGAAAGAATATGTTAAAAAAACTTATGGCAACTGTATGGGCTGGGCCACTAAAATTTTACAAGATGGCTCGGCATTAAGGAAAATGAGAGAAATAATTTTTGAACAAGGCGGAAATAAAAATATACAAAGCTCACATTTAATTCCGGGCAAATTTATCCATAAAGTTTTGGCAGAAAAAGATTCAATTGTTAAAAACATAAACAGCAAAAATCTGACTATTTTGGTAAAAACTCTGGGCGCTCCGACTCAAAAAAAATCTGGCGTTTATTTAGACAAAAAAGAAGGAGAAAAAATAGAGAAGGGCGAGACAATCTGTACACTTTACAGTGAAAGTGTGTATAATCTTAACCAAGGAAAAGAGATATTGAGACAATATCCTGTTTTTACCTTTTAATGAAAAAAATAATTATTGTCATTTTAATTTTGGCAATCGCATTTATCGCTGGCTTATTGTGGTGGAATTATGGAATGTCTCCAGCAAATATTAATAATAAAAAGTCTGCCTTATTTGTTATTAAAAAAGGTGAAGGTCTTAAGGAGATATCCAGCGAGCTCAAAACGGCTGGACTAATTAGAAATCGCATCGTATTCTTCCTTTATGCCAGACTGGGAAAATATGATGGAAAAATACAGGCTGGAGAATTTCATCTTTCTCCGTCCATGAGCACTTCCGAAATTGCCGAAGACTTAAAGCATGGCACATTTGACACTAAAGTATTAATTAAGGAAGGACTGAGGGCTTCCGAAATTGCCGAAGTTCTAAAAGAAAATATTCCGACATATGACTTCACCTGGGTTAACGCACTTGTTAAAAATGAAGGCTATCTTTTCCCTGAAACATATTATTTTTCAAAGGATACGAGTATTGACACTATCATTAAAAAAATGAGAGACACTTTTGATCAAAATTTCGCGACAATAAATATTAGTAAATCCAAACTGACTAAGGCTCAAATCGTTATACTTGCATCAATTATTGAACGCGAAAGCGGTAAAGATGCTGTCGAAAAATCAACCATAGCTGGAATTTTGATGAATAGACTTATTGCCGGTATTCCTTTGCAGGTTGACGCTACAATTCAGTATGCCAAAGGACAAAATCCGGTAACCGAGAAATGGTGGGAGCCGGTGGCCATTGATGAATACAGAAGCGTTACATCTAATTACAATACCTACCTTTTCACAGGCTTACCTCCTGGCCCGATTTGTAATCCGGGACTTAATGCTCTAAATGCCGCCGCTAATCCGACTGAGACTAGTTATCTTTATTATCTACATGACAAAAATGGACAAATTAGATATGCCAAAACGCTGGCGGAACACGAAGCAAATATTCAGAAATACGGAGTTAATTAAGGTGTCTTGAAACTCCTTTAAAAAATCTTCTTGGTCTAGGCTTATCCTCGGCAATCTCTCTGAGAGCTACACTTCTCGGGACAACCTCATCCCCATCTTCTCTCTCAAAAACTTCATCCAGATTAACTTTTTTATCAGCTTTTTCAATAATATTATTTAGATTATCCAGACCTTCTTTAGAAATTGCTTTCAAAATTTTCTTGCCCTTTTCCGTTCCCAACAAAAAGACAATTATTCCTCCAACCAGAGCGCCCAACAAAAAACCGCTGACAAAATTATTACCCGACTTACCGTTATTGTTCTCCATTTTCCTCCTTTTTGCTTTTTTCTGAGTCGCCCTTTGAAATAAGTTTCTTGAAAATATTTATAACCGACGCCCCCGTTTTGATACCTGAAACCAGAGATGATAAAGAAGAAATTGGCGTTGATACGCTCTCAGTAATTACATTTGTGTTGTCTAAAACCTTATTAGCTTTGGAAACTGTCTTGCGGAATTCACGCAGAATAAAAAATACTTGAATCCCCAACGTTAGAAATAAAACTGCCAGAACAACAATTACTATAAACAAGGCAATTTGAGCAGCATCCATATTAACTTAAGATATCACTTATCGTTTAACCCTGTCAATCGAATAAAATGATACTTTCTATATCTTAACCTCTATTACTCTCTCTAGAGTAGTGGTTCGATTAAAATTATTGACTGATTTTATAATAATCTTCGTTCGTCCCGGAAAAACATTTACGGTTTTCTTGAAGTTGCCATCCTTATCCAGAGCTGCGGGATCTGAGTTCACGAAAACAGTAGAATTTGAATCAGTTTTGCCAATTACGGTAATCATTTGAGACGTAAATATGGCATTGTCTTTTGGCGAAGATACACTCAGCGATGGATCAAAGATAGCCGCCCTGTACTGAAATACAAGGTAGGCTAAAAGCACAACAAATATCAACGATATTACCTTAAGAGTTTGGGCAATTTTAAATTTAGATATCGGAAATTCCTCATCCCTAGCTAATCCTTCGGGCAAAACTTTAATTAGCTTGTCTTCACTGTATTCTCTTTTGAAAAGCGCCAGCATTTCGAATTCCGGCAGTTTCAAAAATTTGGCATAATTTCTGACAAAACCATGTGCATAAGTCCCGGAAGGAATCTTTTTATATTCTCCTTTTTCGATCGCCTGAAGAAATGAGGTTCTGATTTTGGTCGCTTTTGAGACTTCCTCCAACGAGTAACCTTTCTTTACTCTCTCCTCATAGAGTTTTTCCCCGACATGTATCATATGCTGAATTACTGTTGATGAAGCGCGTTGATGATCTCATCAGCGTTCTTTCCTAATACATCCCTTGGTTTTGATCCTTCTGCCGGTCCTACTACTCCGGCTGCTTCTAATTGATCCAAGATTCTAGCTGCTCTTGAATAGCCGATCGAGAGCCTTCGCTGCAATAGGGATGCCGAAGCCCGATCGTACTGACAAACGCTTCTAATGGCCTCCTCAAAAAGCGCATCTTTACCGTCTCCTCCGACAGATCCGGGTCCCTTCTTGAGAACTAATGGACTGGAAGTAACCTCATCCGTATATTCAACCGGTGGATTTTTGGTCTTAAGGAACTCTACCAGTTTTCTAACTTCCTTATCCGAAACAAATGCTCCCTGAATACGGGTTGGTTTTGCTTGATCAGGCGGCACGTAGAGCATGTCTCCGCGACCTAATAATTTTTCCGCACCCGGAGTATCCAGAATAACACGGGAATCAATCATTGAAGAGACATTGAAAGCAATACGACAAGGAATATTAGCTTTAATCAGTCCCGTTATGACATCAACAGAGGGCCTTTGCGTAGCAATTACCAAATGAATTCCGGTGGCACGCGCCATCTGTGCAAGCCTGGCAATTGCGTCCTCAACTTCAACCGGAGCAAACATCATAAGGTCGGCCAGTTCATCAACGAAAATGACGATATATGGAAGACTTTGAAAGCCCGCCAATTCATTATATGAGTCAATATTTTTGACTCCTCTTTCGGCAAACGTCTTGTACCGCCTGTCCATTTCCTCCATCGCCCACTTTAGAGATGCCAAAATTTTCTCAACTTCCACAATAACCGGCGTCATCAGATGCGGTATGCCGTTATATCCTGTCAACTCGACTCTCTTCGGATCAATCAAAATTAGTTTCACCTCCGCAGGCGAAGCTCTGAAAAGGAGTGAAGCAATAAATGAATTAACGAGGACTGATTTTCCCGAACCGGTCGTTCCGGCGATCAGAACATGAGGCATCTTGGAGATATTGGCCACAACAGGATTTCCCGAAACATCTAATCCCAAAGACACAGTCAGTTTGGATTTGTTTTTGTTCATTACGCTTGATTCAAGCATGGTCTTCAAGGTGACTATTTCCAAACTTCGATTCGGAATTTCTATACCGATAAGATTTCTCCCCGGAATTGGAGCCTCAATTCTGATTTGTCCGGTGGGCGCCTCCGTAGCTAGTGCCAGGTCATTTGAAAGACTAGTAATTTTAGAGATCTTTGTACCCTGAGCTATTTCCAAAGCGTACTGGGTAACTGCCGGCCCTAAATTTACCTCAACTACTTTAGCTCCGATTGAAAAACTTCTTAATGTTTTTTCAATTGTCGCAGCAATTTCCTTAATATCTCCCCTGTCAGCCTTCTGCGTTGTTCCTTCCGACAGCAGAGAAAGAGGAGGATATTCCCACATACCGGCCTTAGCTAAAGGATTAATAACTAATTGATCTGAAAACAAAGGCTGATCTTTAGTAACCATTGGAGTATTAACAACCGGAGCACTTGTCGACATATTGGGAATAACTTTTGATCCTCCTTTAATTTTCATCGGAGCATTATCTTTAAATTCGGATGAACTTTTATTCTTAAAAAAACCGAGAAAAGAGCTCGGAAAAAGTCTATACATGTTTCTTGAAACTCTTCCAAAAAAGTCCAATATCTGATCAACCGATGTATTGAAAAAGACAATCAAACCAACCAACATTCCGACAAAATAAACTAACTTCGCCCCAATCTCAGATAATGGATCGGAAAGCATAGAGAAGAGTCCTTGGCCAATTGCTCCTTCCCTAGTCAAGGCATTTAAAGACAAAAAGAAAAGAATATATCCCAGAGATACATTAATCCCCGACAAAAACATTTTTAACTTGAAGAATAAAAATCCCAAGAAAATTAAAATGAAGGGGAAAAGAACTGCGGTATCGCCGAAATATTTATTCAATAAATCATTAATCATAATAAAAGAAGTCCCGTTTCTGGAAAATGACATTAGAAGAATTAAACCGAGGACAATAAAACCAAATGCGAAGATAGAATACACAGTACCCTTCTTTAACTTAAATTTAATTTTACTTTTTCGATAATGCTTTCTTCTAGGCATATCAACTATTATATACAGTCAAAATCCAGACTACAAGTTGAAAGCGGACTTATCTACTGATATACTTTTCCCTTCATGGAAATTTTTAAAAGGAACAGGGCAATCGTTTTTGATCTAACTCCAAGAGAATCTTTCAAGGCCAGAGAAGGAAGGACTATTGAGTCTAGATCAGACATCGTAAGGTCAAGCTCAATTATAGAGATTTTGTCGTTAAGCGAACTTGGAAGAAATTATTCAAATTCTGATAGCACTAAAATCGCAATCTCTAGAGTTTTTCTTTGGCAAGACGGAAAGGTGCAAATTTATCTGTCAAAAAGTGCCTTAAATAATGCCGAGGTTAAAATTCCAAGAAAGAATATCGAGACTATGCAAACAAAGGATAGGCACATTGTAAACCATACTATACCCACAAAGGGACTTGTAATCAAATTTAACAGCTCCTTAAAGCAATAATCACCCTAAAACGCCTATTCACCCGTCGTAATTCCAAATTTTCCAAAAGATAGAAACATATAAAAGAGGTTCTGTGTCAATCTCGTTCTGCAGTCTCCCGGCTGGAAAAAAGACAATCGCTTGAAACAATTATGTTATCTCAATGATTACGGAATGATATCCTGACGTTAACTGCATTATTATCTTCTTCAATAGGCAAAGACTTGTTAAGAACTTTTTTTATTCTTACGGGGTAAATCTTTTTTTTGTTCGACGAGACTTCCGAGTCTAATAGGTTTCCTGTAAAAAACATTCGCTCTTCCCTCTAAACTTTCCGGAGTCATCATATTTCTATGGGATATCTTATCACATTTACAATCTAAACCTCAATGACGACTGGGAGAACCAGAGGACGACGACGAAGATCCTTATAAATTCTTTTTTCCGCTACTTCTCCAAGCAATTTTCTGATATAAATCCAATTCATAACTCTGGCTTTATGAGGATTAAGAACTTTTTGGAAATCTTGCATCAATCTTGAGTTCAAACGCTTGATATCATAAGCGGTTGTCAACCCCCTGACAATGACGTCAGGACTTCCAATAAGTTGACCGTTATTGCTGTCAATTTCGGTCAAAATTATAATTATTCCCGCTTCCGAAAGTTTCTGTCTGTCTCGCAAAACAAAGCTTTCCAAAGCTTCACCGGACAACTCATCTACGTAAACATTTTTTACCGGAATTATTCTGCCAGGCCTGACATCATTATTACTAAACACCAATTCTTGTCCATCTTCAACTAAGAGGACATCATTCTTTTTATAACCCAATCTTTCCGCTAATTTTCTATAAGCAAACATGTGCCTATATTGTCCTCCTATTGGAATAAGTTTTTTTGGTTTGACTAATTTAATTAACTGCTCAAGTTCTTCCTGTGAGGCGTGTCCGGAAACATGAAAATCTTTGATGACCGGGGAATAAATAACTTTCACTCCTCTCCGGGTCAAGGTATCAACTAATTCATAAACTGAAGTTTCATTGCCGGGAATCGGATCGGATGAAAATATAATTACATCATTTTCTCTTAATTTAACGTCCCTGTGCTCTCCATTAGCAATTCTGGTTAGAGCCGAATTTTCTTGCCCTTGACTACCTGCCACAATCAAAGTTAATTTGTTATCTTGAAAATTTTTAAGATTATCCATTTCGACTTCAAGATCTTTTTTTAAATGCAAGTATCCCAAATCCCTAGATACCTCACTGTTCCTGATCAAAGACCGTCCAACAAAACAGATTCTTCTACTATTTTTAACTGAAGCATCAATGATCTGATTAAGTCTGGCAATGTTGGAAGAATAAGTTGTAACAATGAATTTTCCCTGACAGTTTTTCATTTCATTGTCAAAATTCGCTTCAATACCTGCCTCCGTTGGCGTTCTGCCTTTTCTTTCCGCACCCAAACAATCAGACAATAAACACAGAACTCCCTGAGAGCTTAATTGCGCAATCTTGGCATAATCGCTGACTTTGCCGTCATACGGCGTGTCATCAAATTTAAAATCAGAACCATGATAGAAATTCCCGACCGGCGTTTTAATAAAGATATGCGACGTGTCGGAGACCGAATGAGTGACAGAGATAAAAGAAAATCTAAAATTGCCGAGCATTTTTTCGGATTCATTAAAATTAACTGATTGGACTTTTCTCTTTGCATTGAAATCTTTGAGTTTTGCATTCGCAAAAGCTGCTGTCAAAGGAGTTCCGAAAATTGGAAACTCAGGCAGCTGAGGTAATAAAAACGGCAAGGCTCCGATATGATCCTCATGTCCATGGGTCAAAAGCATTCCGACGATTCTCTTTTTTGTTTTCAACAAATAAGAAATATCCGGCAAAAGAAGATCAACCCCAAGCATCGTTTCATCGGCAAAGCCAAGTCCGCAATCAACAATTAATATCTGATCATTGTATTCATACAAATACATGTTTCTTGTAACATTACCGACCCCGCCCAAGGCAATCAGAGATAATTGATTGTTATTATTCATAATTTAAACTACCGGCAAAAATTCTTTAATATTTTGAACGTTAACATTAACTGTTTGAGTTTTACCTTCGACAATTAACATGGCCGCTTTTCGACAAACACCCTCAATAATTCGCTCAAGACTTCTAATTCCTGAATCAAAACCGAGAGGTCTAATGAGCGTTGGCCAAACACCTTCATCAATAATCAATTGATTCGGCATTAAACCTGATTGTTTTAAAATTTTAGGAAACAAATATTTCTGAGCGATTACCGTTTTTTCCTCATCGGTATAGGATGGCATTTGAATAATCTGCAATCTGTCCAAAACTGCTGTAGCCACATTGGTCGTATTATTAGCTGTTGCTACAAACAAAACTTTAGACATATCGAAAGGATAATCTACATAATGATCTCTAAAGGCTTTGTTTTGTTCGGGATCCAGAAGTTCTACTAAAACTCCCATAATATCTTTCCTGCCTGCCTCTGTAATTCTGTCTAATTCATCTAGCAAGATAACCGGATTACTGTTTTGAGCATGAATAAGGGCTTTAATTATTAACCCCGGTTCGGCATCTACAGTCACGCGCGACTTTCCGCGGAGGTCTGATGCACCGGACATTCCTCCAAACGGAATTCTTTCAAATTTTCTACCTAAACTTTCTGCAATTGAATAAGCCAGAGTTGTTTTACCTGTACCAACTAATCCTGTCAAACAAATTATTGGAGAACGCGCGACATTATGTTGAGTGCTATTAAGAATAAGACTGGAAAGATATTCCAAGATTACGTTTTTGACACTTGGCAACCCATAATGATTTTTGTCTAGATTTTCTTTGGCCTTGGCAATGTCCAAAATATCCGTTGTTTCCTTTTTAAAAGGTAAAGACAAAATACAATTTACGTAATTTGAAAAATTCTCAAAATTAATAAATGAATTATCGCCTTTAAGACTTAATCTTAAAACACTAATTTCTTCCTGTAATTTCTCTAAAAGGTCCGAAGGTAAATTAGCGATTTTTATTCTTTCTTCCAGCTCTATTATCTTACTTTCCAAAGGAGTATTTGAATCCATAACTTATATAAATTGTACAATTAAAAGCAGTAAATTAATAGTGGGGTTTGCGGAAACGTGTATCTCCGGACTTTGATCCTAGAGTTTGTCCGCCCGGAGTTCTTCTGTTTCTCCAGTTACCCTGAACACTTGCCCCCTGAGAAAAACGCTCCCTCCTGAATTGCCTAGCCAAAGGATGCTCTGATGGAGCGACCGGTGCGATTGGCGCCATTGGTGCAACATTTATGTTGTCAACGACTGGCGCTGCATTTACAGGTGCCGTTGGTGGGACAAATGTCGGTGGAACTTGCGGTTCTTCTTTTCTGGGGGGAATATTTCCTCCAGTTTTTTCTCCAAACAACATTGATAAATTTGTTCTTCCTTGGTCATCAATTTCAACAACTTTAACTTTTACTTTTTGTCCGATAGATACCACATCCAAAGGATTGCGGACAAATCCTTCCGCCATCTTTGAGACATGAACCATTCCTTCTTTGCCCGGCAAGAATTCAACAAAGGCTCCGAAAGGAAGAACTCTTTTAACCTCTGCTTCTTCAAAAATCTCTCCGACTTTAACTTCGCGGACAATACCTTTGACCCACTCTGTAGCTTTGGCAACAGCCTCCTTGTCGGTGCCTGAAATGGTAACGACTCCGCTGTCTTCAACATCAACGGTGGCACCGGTAGTAGCAATAATACTCTTAATCACTCTTCCGCCCGGACCAATAACTTCACCGATTTTTTCAACCGGAATTTGGACCTGTTCGATTTTTGGAGCATATTCGGAAACATCTTTTTTACCCTCACCAATAACCGCAATCATTTTCCCCAATATAAACATACGAGCCACTTTAGCTTTTTCAAAAACCTCTTTAACTTGATCAATATTGACTCCCAAAATCTTAACGTCCATCTGAATTGCTGTAACGCCCGAATCGGTTCCGGCGACCTTGAAGTCCATATCTCCGGAAAAATCTTCCAAGCCCAAAATATCGGTTAAGATAACGTATTTATCAGCATCAGAAACCATACCCATGGCAATTCCTGCGACCGGCTTCTTGATTGGGACTCCGGCATCCATCAATGCCAATGTAGATCCGCAGGTGGCTGCCATTGAAGTTGAACCATTTGACGATAAGATTTCCGAAACAACCCTAATTGTGTATGGGAATTCTTTCTGACTTGGAATAACTGCCATGATGGCTCTTTCTCCCAAAGCTCCATGTCCTATTTCTCTTCTTGATGTAAAGCCAAATCTACCTGCTTCTCCGACAGAATACGGAGGCATATTGTAATGATGGATATATCTTTTTGATTCTTCCCCTTCGGCGGACTCTATAAGTTGCTCCATTCGAGGTGAACCCAAAGTAGCAATGGTCAAGGCTTGAGTATCTCCCCTATTAAATATTGCTGACCCATGAGTTCTGGGAAGAACTGAAACCTCGCAAGAAATTGGTCTGATTTCATCGGCTTTTCTTCCATCAGGCCTGACGCCTTTAAGAGTATGTTCTCTTAAATTTTTGAACATTATTTTCTCAATGGCGACAGCAATTAATTTTTTGTCATCATTAAAATCTTCGTCCTTGGCTTTTTGTTCTTCTATAATTTTGTCTATAAATTCTCCCGGATCTCCCCTTAACTCTTTAGAGATTCTCTCTTTGATCATAGCAACGATTTCTGTCTTGTAGGATTTCTCCAAAACCGCTACCAACTCCAAAAGTTTAGTATTTGTTTTTACTTCTTCTTTCTTAGTTCCGACCTTTTTAGCAAATTCATCAATAAAATCAATAATTTTATCGTTTTCTATTTGAGCTTTTTTGATTGCCTCCACCATTAAATCTTCTGAAACTTGCTGTGCTCCAGCCTCAAGCATTAAAGTTTTTCCTTTAAGGCTGGTGACAATTAAATCCAATTCTGAGAGTTCGGATTCGGCCAATCCTGGATTAACAATAAAATCGGCTTTTCCTGTTTCTTTTTCTTTAACATACCCCATCCGGACTGCTCCAACCGGACCCTTCCAGGGAATCGGAGAGCTAGCGATAGCGGCAGATGCAGCAATGACCGACATTATATCCGGAGAATTTTCCCCATCAACTGACAAAACCGTGGCGATTATCTGAACTTCCTTTTTGAATTCTTTAGGAAAAAGAGGTCTGACTGAACGGTCTATAAGACGACCTGTCAGAATAGCTTCGTCTGTTGGTCTTCCTTCCCTTTTGACCCATCTTGATCCCTTAATTCTTCCACCTGCGTATAATCTTTCAACGTATTCAACTGATAGGGGAAAATAATCGATGTCTGTTCTCTCTTTACCCATGACTACGGTTACCAAAACCATAGTGTCACCAAGTCTGGCTAAGACTGCTGATGTTGCCTGTCTGGCTAATGCTCCTGTTTCTAAAGTTAAGGTTTTCCCACCTATCTCTAAAGAGGCTGTAATTTTTTGAGTATTCATTATTTAGCTTTCGCTGCCTTTGTTACCTTTTCCATTTTTTTGACTTTTTTCACTTCTTCTTGAGGTTTTTTATCAAAACCAATTTTATCTTCAATCATAGAAGATCTTTTCTTATCAACTTTAGTTAAGAAATTAATAAGCCTTCTTCTTTTTGCAATCATTGATAAGAGTCCACGCCTTGAATGAGCATCATGGATGTGTAACTTCAAATGTTCAGTTAAGCGGTCAATTCTGGTCGTTAAAAGTGCTATCTGGACTTCAGGACTTCCTGTATCTCCCTGAACAGTTTGAAACTCTTTGATAACTTTTTTCTTTAACGTTGTACTCAGTGGCATATTTTCTTAAATTTCTATCAATTTAGCAGTCTGACTATTATAGCAGTTTTATTGTGCATTCTCAAGACTTAGTTTAAACAGATGTTGAGCCTTTGTAGATTTTTGGAGCCAACCAATCATCCGGCGGATTATTTTCGTCAACTTTTACATCTTCTTTTTTCTCCTGTGTACCGTCAATATCTGTGACAAAAGGAGATTTCATCTTTGGTTTTGCCTCAGTCGCGTCCGGCTTAGGAGAGAAAAAGGCATCGGCCTTAACTTCGGATTTAGCGTTACTGGAGACCTGTCTGACTGCGCCCTGCTTCAAAAGAACTCCGGCTGTTTCAAAAGCTAAAGGACTAGTCGTAGAACTTTGGAAATTATCTGTCGCATTAATGATACCAGTCAATAAATTTGAAGCGATATCAACATCCATTTTAAGACCCAAAGTTGAAATAAAGTTAGCCATCAGCTCACAGACCGATGAAGCGCTTTTACCAAGAAGAGGAATATCCCCAAATCCTTGATTTTCCGATTTATAGTCAATGTTAATCACTTTAGAATCCTTAAGCGCTTCCATATCAAAAGCTGTACCCAAATCTGAAATTCTCGGCGTACCAACAACAATGACGAGGCTGGGCGCGGAGCCTCCTCTTTTAAACTCAACGTCTTTTTCTCCGAAAGACAGACCGTTTTCTCCGGCTTTAACCAAAATATTTAATTTTCCTTCCTCTAACGTGTAAGAAATCTTTTCAATTTCTCCTTCTTTGTATGGAAAAGTTACCGTTAAGTCTTCCGCGGAACCTCCTTCAAATGATTTCTTTACCTTATCAATACCGACCAATGAGGACACTTCGACAATTGGATTTGTGGGACTGACAATAGAAACCATTTTGCCGGTTTGAGAGAGCGCAAGATACAAAGATAGCCCAGCGGCCATCTCATCAACGCCCGGATTCTTACCAACCGCTATGCCGATGGTTTCATTTTTGGCTAAAAATTCTTTGATTCTTTCAAGTATTACACTATCCATAAATCTACGAATCCTGAGATATCAGGATTAGCCATGGCATATTAACATATCTCCTATAGTAAAGTCAAGGAAGGGGGATAAAATAACGCCGCCCTCCTGCCCCTCGCCTATTTTAGAGACTACATTTTTACTCATCCTAACTGAATTAATGGTACTTTCGCCAATAATTTCTTCTTTTCTGATTAACCTGACCTTGTCGCCACGGGCTACTCTGCCCTCCAAAACCTTAATTCCCAAAACTTTCGTTTTTTCAAAAGGAAAAGATGCCAAAATTTTTGCCCGTCCGTATATTTCTTCAACTAACGCCAACTGTTTTCCTTCTAAAACATCTTTTACTTCTGAAAGCAATTCGTAAATAATCTTATAGTTTTTGGTTAAAACTTTTTCTTGAGCAGCGAATTTGACTATCTCCGGTCTTAATTTGGTGTTAAACCCTAAGACAATTGCGTTTATAGATTTAGCCAGCAAGATATCCGTAGTGGTTATATCTCCGGTTTTTTGAAGGGCAATATTTATTTCTTGGGGTAATGATCTGACAATTGCCTCTAATGAGCCTTGGTTATCGGCACATAAAACAAGCGATAGTGTCGGGACTTCTTTTTTTAATAAAAAGTCCTCAGGCATCGGCATGGCTGCTTGTCCTGAACGAAAAACAGGCGTAACGGGCGCCGCCGAAGCTACTGACTCTCCTTCAACTACTTCAGCCACTGAACCGGCCGGTACGACAATTCCGCCAACCGAGGGTACTTTTTCAAATCCCAGGACTTCAACCGCCTCGCCGACGGTAGCTTTATCCAGATGAATGCCCTTGTCGCTGATAATTGTTCTCACTCTCGCTTTAATCCCATCACATTCTATTTCTTGTCTGACGGACAATATCCCCGATTTAATAACTACTGTTGCTCTTGGACCGGACTTTTCATCCAAGCGGGATTCGATAACAATACCTCTGAGCTTATCGTCCAAAACCGATTTTTGTTTCATATCAAAAACCAAACTGATTAACTCCAATAATTCTTTTATGTTGGTGTTTGTTTTTGCGGAAACGGAAATATAAGGCACATCTCCTCCGTAATTTTCCAGCATTACTCCTTCTTTGACTAATTGTCCCTTAACTTTTTCCTCATTTTTGTCAGGAACATCAGACTTAGTCAGCGCAACTATAAAAGGTATCTGTGCTTTCTTAAGAATTTCAATACTTTCTATCGTCTGAGGCATAACTCCGTCGACTGAAGATACAACCAAAATTCCAATATCCGCTGCCTGAGTACCGCGTCCCCTCATATGAGTAAAGGCTTCGTGACCGGGAGTATCAATGAAGGTGATGCGCTTCTTAACCCCTTCTACCGTAATTTCAATACTGGAAGCTCCGATTCCCTGAGTTATTCCGCCGTGCTCCCGGACAGCCACGCTGGTTTTTCGGATGGCATCCAAAAGAGATGTTTTTCCGTGATCAACGTGGCCTAAAACTGCAACAACGGGGATAGCCGATGAAATTACGCGAGGTAAACTTGAATCCTGTAATTTTTTGTTTGCCATATTTTATTAAAAAAAGAAGTTCTCATAGAATTAAACTTTCGTCTCTACCGGAACTTCCGCTTTTTTCTCTTTTTTTTCTTCTTTTTTTCCAGCTTCAACTTTTACTTCCTTCTTCTTTTCTTCTTTGACTTCGTCTTTTTTGTTCACTCTCTTCTCTTCTGTCTTTACTTCCGGCTTAGCTTCTTTTGCTTCTTCTTTTACAATAGTTTTATCCTCTTCTATCTCAATTTTATAATCTGTTAATTTTGAGGCTAATCTGACATTTTGTCCATCCCGGCCAATGGCTAAAGACAACTCCTCTACCGGCACATAAGCATGGGCTGATTTCTCTTCGCCCTTATCCAACTCTACTCTAACGTTTTTTGCCGGAGACAAAGCCTGAGCGATATAGTCCTTAGGGCTTTCATACCATTGAATAATATCTATTCTTTCAGCTCCGCTAAATTCCTGAATAATTGCCTGGACCCTGACTCCTCTTTGTCCGACACAGCTTCCGACCGGATCAATCCCTTGCTGATTCGAAAAAACGGCCACTTTGCTTCTTACTCCTGCCTCTCTGGCAATATTCTTTATAATGACGCTCCCCTTGGCTACTTCAGGAACTTCTCTCTTGAAAAGTCCTTCCAATAATCCGTTGCTGGCTCTTGAAACAATAATTTCGTCTCCTTTTAGTCCTTCCCTGATTTCAGAGATATAAACAGTGATTCTTTGATTCAAGTGATATTTTTCATTCAAAATTTGCTCAGGAAGCGGCATTAAAGCCTCTGTCTTTCCAACATCAACGATAATATTCGGCCCCGCAAATCTTAAAATCATTCCGTTAACGATTGTTCCTACCCTCAATTTGTAGTCTGCGATTATTGCTTCTTTCTCTTTTTCTCTAATTTTTTGCAAAATCACTTGTCTGGCGGTTTGAGCTGCGATTCTTCCAAAGCCGGGAGGAGTAACATCTTTTTTCTTATGTAAAATTGTGGCTTCACCGGTGTTTTTGTCCAAAGTTGTAGAATATTCTTCTAATTCAATATCCGGATGATCTTTTTTGTAAGCAGCCAAAATGGCGTTTTTTACCGTATCCAAAACAACCTCAACCTCAACACCTCTTTCATTGGCAACCTGATTAAGTGCTAATAAAAATTCTGATCTTTGTACTGCTGGCATAATAGTGGTAAGTATACCAGATTGACGATCAAGCTTCAACCGCTTCACGCTTAAAGTTTAGGAAGTAATGTTTATTTGGATTTTGCTGGCGGAATCCGTAGAAATAAAAATTTTATCACCTCTTTTTATCTCTTCTTTTAACATTTTTTGGGCAATTAAATCTTCTATATTATCCTGAATGAAACGCTTTAATGGTCTGGCCCCGAATTCCTGATCAAATCCCTCCTTTGCAATAATTTCAACCACTTTTTCATCAAAGTTAACGATAATATCCTTTTCAAACATCTTTTTCGAAAGATCTTCCAACATTATTTTAATGATCTGCCCTAATTCTTCTTGGCCTAGAGGTTTAAAAACAACAATTCCGTCAAATCTGTTTAAAAATTCCGGCCTAAATATGCCTTTTTGCTGCAACAATTCAATTAATTTTTTCTGGAAATCCTTATCTACGGCTGCTCCGCTGGATACTTCCTCTCTGATAAATTCTGATCCAGCATTGGAGGTGGCTATAACAATTGCATCTGCGAAGGAAACTGTCTTTCCTGCATTGTCGGTCAACCTACCGTCATCAAGAACCTGGAGAAAAAGGTCAAGAATTTTTGGATTCGATTTTTCAAACTCATCCAATAGGACTAATGAAAAAGGATGTTCAAAAATAGTATCCGTCAATCCATGACCACCCTCTGTGCCTCCCAAGAATCGCTTAACCGATTCGTCCGTTGAGTACTCGCTCATGTCAAAACGAATCATATTGTCTTCACCTTTGTAGTAAATTTCGGCCAATGCTTTGGCCGTCGCTGTTTTACCGACTCCGGTTGGACCTAAGAATAAAAATGAAATTGGTTTTTTGCTATTTCCCAACCCTGCCCGGAGCCTCCTTAAAGACTCTGAAACCTCAAAAACAGCCTCATTTTGACCAATAATTCTTTTATGAAGTTCCTCCTCCAAATTTAGTAGTAATTCTTTTTCTTCTTCCTTAGGAAGTCCAACTGAAATTTTTGTCTTCGCTTCAACCTTATTAATCACGTCTTGTTCCTCGACAATTTTCTTACCTTTCATAAAGACTTCATTCGCCACATCTTTGAGCAGAATCACTCCGGAGCCCGGCATTACCCAATTCTGTAAATATTTCCCGGCATAGCTCCAAACAGCTACAACCGCTTTATAGGAAATTATAACTTTGTTGGTCTTTTCTACTTCCGAACTCTTTTTCAAAAGCATCTGCAATTGAATCTCCCGGCTTGGCTCCTCAAATTTAACGAACTCAAAAACACTGGATAAGGTGTGTTTTGGTTCAATAAATTTTTTGTATGATATCGGGGTAATGTTGGCAATTATTCTGATCATGCCTTTTTCCAAATATGGAATTAGTGCTCCAGAAAGATCAGTGTTAAAAGTTGAAGCACCGGTTACATTTTCAAAATTAGGAATGAAAATAATTACATTCCCGGAATGGGAAATTTCCTGAATAACATTTTCCAAACGTTCCTCTAATTCTCCCTGATTTTGCGCTCCAGCCAACAGAGCATCGGCCAGAAGTTCATAAAATCTTTGGTGGCGCAAATTCCCTTTTAAATTCCCAGTGAAACTGTCATAAGCCAGGGCGTTAACTAAAGACCCTCTGCCGCTGCCTGGTTCTCCGACCAAAAGACAACTTTTATTTTTAGTTAAGGCTTCAACAACCTCCTTATACTCCTCTTCTCTTCCCAAAACCATTGGTTTTTTATCTACCGCGTCTGAGGTGATATCTACCATGTATCTACTTGTTTCTAGCGTCCAACCGTTTACCCAACTCTCTCCCATTCCTTCACCCCAAAAATTTACTCTAAAAGGCTTATCGGAAATTTCCGGAAAAGTTGATTTCGCCCAATACGAAATATTTTTTACCTCATCTGCCTTCAGCTGCTTCTTAAATAATAGCTTTGTCTTCTCTTCCGTTAATAAAAGATAATTGGCGAAAAAATCTAAAGGAGTAATTATTCCAGCGATATTTTTAAAAATTTCATCTTTAGGAATTTCCAGAAGGGTTACTTCTTTTTTTTCAATTTCCGCTTTTTGCAAAAAAAATCGTACGTCTTTTCTTTCAAGAAAACTTTTTACTAACTCCACTGTAGATTTATTCGATTTCGTAAAATCCAATGGAGGATGTTTTCTGAAAATAAAAAATATAACAAGAATGTCAAAAATTGAGACATAAAACAAAGATAATTTATTTAACAGTAAAAAACTCCAAACTGGCCAAGAGATAAAGACGGCAACAAAGCAAACTTCAAGCAAAATCAAGGCTAATAAAATGATAATGTCAGCAATTATAACGAATGTTTTTATAAAGATTCCCATGCCAATCGAGAAGCCGACCAATCCATCACGGTACTCATTCTTCCAAGGCTTAAAATACGTTCTAACTAAAAGCGGAAGAGAAAATAGCTGCAAAAATGCATTATTTAGGGAGCCAAAAAAACCGACTAGTTCTGAGGGGGCTGACCAAAACCAAAATTTTATAAAATCAACAGGCAGTAGCATTAATTCAGTATAAGAAGTTTAAAGATAAATTACAAATAAAAAATTTTACCCAAAGAGATTAAATATGCCAAAATCTATTTTTTCACCTTATACCTCATATAAATACTCTCTGCCTTAACTCCTTCCGGCCATTCTGGCCAATGGCGGAAAAATGTTTTTCTTGCTTTATCTACATCAAATCCCCATCTCTTGTAAATTTCAATGGTTTTTATGTTATGTTCATATACATCACATGTAATGTCTTTTGCTTTTGTATAATCTAAGACAAGTTTCCATAATTTTTTACCAATCCCTTTTCCTTGGAATTTAACCTTTACATAGAATCCCCGTAATTCATAATCTTTTTCCCGCGACACAACAGTTATTGAGCCAACAAGCTCAGAATTGATAAAAGCAAGCCAACACTTCTGCGTTTCGTTCACCAAAAGATTTGATCTTAAATATTCTTGAGTATCTGAAGTATTAAAAATTTCTTCTGAAAAACATTCACTAGTTAGTCCTATTTTTTTATTCGGATAAACATTTTTATAGGTTTCCTGGAGTAAGTTCGTATACTCAGGCAAGTCAGCTATCGTAGCCAGTCTTACTAGAAATTTCATGAAATAATTATCTTAAATTTGAACTCCTCTTTTTCTGAGCTTCTTTGTCTTTAACTTAGAACATTTTTCACATCTAAATTGCGGATTCTTATCATTAACTCTATCGTAATTTTTTGTTTTTACAAGCCTATATCCCCTCGCCGCGGTCTCGCAATCTACGCAAATAATATTCTCCTTTACTTCCCACTGACTCTCTAATTTTGAAGAAGTAAAGATAAATCTGTCAACCCAAAAAAATATAAGTCCGCCGACGAGATTTGCTATCGCTGTGGCCACCCACTGATTCAATGAGGCTAACCAAATTAAAACAACGGCTAAAATTGGCGTACTCAACTGCCAACGAATCAAATAAAGAAAATATCTTTTGAAGCTGACTTTCATAAATTATTGATCCTTAAAACCACCCTGACTTCTGATCTTCCATGAATTCTTTAAGCAATTCTTTTTGCTTACCGGTCAAGTGCTTGGGTACAGTCACTTTTATTCTGATATAGTGATCTCCGCGGCCTGAACCGTGCAAATGAGGTACTCCTTTCCCACGTAATCTAATTGCGGTACCGGGTTGAGTCCCTCCCGGAATCCTGAGTTTTAAGTCCCCATCAATTGTTTCAATATTTACTTCTCCACCCAAAGCCGCGAGAGCAAAAGGAATTTCCTTAACGCCAATAATGTCAAAGCTCTCTCTTTGAAATCTTTTATCAGGAGTTACTGAGACAACCACATCGTAATCTCCAAAACGGATTCTTGATCCTTCATCAACACCGGCCGGAATCTTAATCGTCTGTGACTTACCTTCAATATTTACCTTTTTTGTAGTACCGTGGACCGCTTCAAGAAAATCAATAGATAGAGCGTATGATTGTCTTCTTTGTCTGCCAAAAGGAGAAGCGCCGCCAAAAAACTGTTCAAATATTTCAAAAGGGTCATTAAATCCTCCAAAATCAAAACCCGCTCCTCCGTCTCCGCCGGTTGAATATGTGTATGAAAAAGGCCCACCCTGTTGTTGCCCAAAGCCTCCGAAAGGTCCACCGGCTCCTCCGAATGGTCCTTGACCTGCGCCCTGCTCAAAAGCCGCATGTCCGAATTGGTCATAAGCTTGCTTTTTCTGAGGATCAGATAAAACTTCGTAGGCTTTAGTCACTTCCTTAAACTTCGCTTCCGCATCTTTTCCCTTATTTCGATCCGGATGATATTGTAAAGCAAGCTTTCTGTAAGCTTTCTTTATTTCGTCACTACTTGCTGATTTGGTTACTCCTAATGTTTGATAATAATCTTTTGAGTCTGCCATATGCGCTCCCTATTATACTAAATAAGCGCTCCTCGCGCTCATATTCTTTACTCTAAAAACCTTCAACTTAATTAACCACTTCGCCTTCAACGGGTTCTTCCTTATCTGTTTTTTTGTCGTCTGTCTTTGTCTGACCGTCTGCAGTAGACTGACTATCTCCGGCTGGTTGCCCTTGTCCTGGCTGCTGTTGGTACATTGCTTGACCGACTTTTTGCAAGCTGTCCGAAAGATCCTTGGTCTTGGCCTCAATGTCTTCTTTTGTTCCGGTATCCAAAATTGATTTAAGGGCTGAAATTTTTTCTTCAACTTCCTTTTTGACATCACCGTTTACCTTATCTCCGGCATCCTTGAGACTCTTCTCTGATGTAAAGATAAGAGAGTCTGCCTGGTTTCTGACTTCAATTTTTTCCTTCTTTTCACTGTCTTCTTTAGCATGCATTTCTGCCTCTTTAGTCATCTTTTCAATTTCATCTTTGGAAAGACCTGTTGAACCAGTAATCTTAATGCTTTGCTCTTTTCCTGTTGCTTTATCCTTAGCTTTTACGGCCAATATTCCACTGGCATCAATATCAAATGTGACTTCAACTTGAGGAACTCCACGAGGTGCCGGAGGAATTCCGTCCAAAACAAATCTGCCTAATGATTTATTGTCTGATGCCATCGGACGCTCTCCCTGCAGAACATTTATCTCAACTTGTGTTTGATTGTCTGCGGCTGTTGAAAATACCTGAGACTTGGAAGTTGGAATTGTGGTATTTTTGGAAATAAGAGGAGTCGAAACCCCACCCAATGTCTCTATGCCCAGAGTTAAAGGTGTAACGTCCAAAAGCAACACATCTTTGACTTCTCCACCTAAAACCCCTCCCTGAATAGCAGCCCCTACCGCTACGACTTCATCCGGATTAACTGATTTATTAGGCTCTTTTCCGAAGAATTTTCTGACAGTCTCAACAATCTTAGGCATTCTACTCATTCCACCAACCATAACTATCTCATCTACATCAGACGCCTTGATGCCGGCGTCTTTCAAGGCCAATTCTGTCGGTTTAAGGGTTTTCTGAACAAGCTCATCCACCAACTGCTCCAACTTGGCACGAGTCAATGTCATCGTCAAATGCAGGGGCCCCTCTTTTCCCTGCGTTATGAACGGTTGATTAATCTGAGCTTCCTGCGCGCTGGTCAATTCAATTTTGGCTTTCTCGGCTGCTTCTCGCAATCGTTGCAGAGCTTGGGGATCTTTACGCAAATCAATATTATTTTCTTTCTTAAACTCATCGGCAAGATAACTGATTACTACCTGATCAAAATCGTCTCCTCCCAAATGTGTATCTCCATTGGTTGACTTAACTTCGAATACTCCGTCTCCCAATTCAAGGATTGAGATATCAAAAGTTCCGCCTCCCAAATCATAAACTGCAATCGTGTGAGCATTCTTCTTATCCAAACCATAGGCTAAGGCTGCGGCCGTAGGCTCATTGATAATTCTAAGCACTTCAAGTCCGGCAATTTCTCCGGCCTGTTTAGTAGCTTGTCTTTGAGAATCATCAAAATATGCAGGGACTGTAATGACCGCTTGAGTAACTTTCCCACCAAGGTAATTTTCCGCATCCGCTTTGACTTTTTGTAAAACCATCGCAGAAATTTCCGGAGGAGTGAAAGTCCTGCCTCCCACCTCTACTACCGCCATTCCGTCACGACCCGACTTAATTGCATATGGTAACCACTTCATATCGAATTGCACTGACGGATCAGTATATTTGCGACCCATCAATCTTTTGACCGAATAGATTGTTTCTTTCGGCTTAAGAACCAATTGGCGTTTGGCAACGTCTCCGACGACATGGGTGATAGGGTCAACAACTGATGGGATTACGTTCCGCCCTTCGGCAGAATAGATAATCTTCGGGCTTCCACCCTCCATGACGGCTATCTTTGAATTTGTTGTACCTAAATCTATTCCAATTATTTTTCCCATATTAATTTACTTCTTTCTTTCCGACCGCTACTTCTGCCGGCCGTAAAACTTCATCTCCCATTTTATATCCTATTCTTAATTCTTCAATTACCCTATTTTCTTCCCCGACTACAACTTTTACCCCTTCCATTAAGTTCGGGTCAAATTCTTTGCCTAAAGCTTCAATTCTTTCGACCCCTTCTTCTCTTAATATATCAAAGAATTTTTGAATACTCAATTTCAGCCCTTCATCTTTGATATGTTTACTTGATAAAAGTAGGAAATCAATCGCTGGTAAAAACCTCAAAATCAAATCTTTGTTGGCTTTTATCAACCATTCTCCCCGCTCTTGCGTAACTCTCTTCTCCAGGTTTTGATAATCTGCAAAAATTCGCTTTACCTGGTTTTCGAGTTCCCCGTTTTTTTGTTTTAAATGTGCTAGTTCTTCCTGATTTTTATCTTCTCTTTTTTGTTCTTCCGATTTTTTAGTATTTTTGTCATTCATTCTCTAATTATTATTTATAAATTTCTTTGTAACAGTAATCTATACTACCACCCCTTAGCAATTTCTTCAATCAGATCTCCAAAATATCTGACGGTTGGGACTATTTGCGTATAATTAAGTCTTGAGGGACCCAAAACTCCCACCTCACCTGTCATTTGCATTGGAGTTTTGTAGTGAGTGAATACGAACCCATATGGTCCTTGCATATCCGGACCCAGTTCGTCACCCAAAAGAACTTGCACATCTTCTGAAGCTATATCGGCAAAAAATTTCCTGCAAACTTCAAATTCATCCATGGTTGAAAGCAAACTTTTCATCACATCAATGTCAAAAAATTCCGGCATATCTAAAATGTTCGCATATCCCGAACAATAGATGTTTCCGTCCGCGGTAGTGGCTATCGCCAGAGCCTTGGTTTTGTTGGCTAAAGATTTTGTCATTTCTCTTAAGAATTTATCTTCCTTTTCGCGATAATCCCAAAGACTCTCCTTAACTGCAGTTTCCTCCGTTACGGATAAATCTTTTTCCTTCATGAGCTGCTTGACATAAAATTTCATACCGTTTGGAGTCGGTATACGACCCGCGGAAGTATGATTTTTCTTCAAATACCCTAATTTCGTGAGATTGACCATTTCGTTTCTGATAGTCGCCGGACTAGCACTGAGGCTATATCTTTTTTCCAAAGTCTCAGAACCGACTGGCTCTGCCGTCTTAATATACTCCTCAATGAGGCTTTTTAGAATTTCTACCTGACGTTGAGTCAAATCATTCATAGATTTTTGTATTTAGCAGTAATATACCACGACTGCTAAAAGTTGTCAAGAGGTCTATAGTAAATTTAATAAATATTTTATTTTTCGCAGACTATCGAAGCAATTTTCCATTGATCATTTATTTCCTGCAATCCGACACCGATATTCATTGGCGAATTCCTCCCCCATACTGTGTGAATAATTACCGTAGCTGATCCTTTTGGTGACACATTTGCTTTATCAAAAGTTAGAAGTTGAGGGGTATTTTGGGCGCAAAGAATTGGATCTCCCCCAGGATTAACTTGTCCACTCTGTAATTGAGAATATAAAGTTGGAGTAAAAGCGCTTACATCATATGGGCAATCTTGTTCAGGAGTTTTATTGTAATTATTCTTGTTTTCAACGTTATTGAAATGATTATTTATACATCCGAGATATGAATTATAATAATTTTGAATAAAGGTATCAACAGATGCATTAGGTGCCAAATTTTGGTTTTGGACAATAGGATTACCCGTTTTTGCTCCCGTTAAAAATCCCCCCGCAATAAATGCAATCAAAAATAATAATATTGCAAAGATCCAAAAGGCTATCTTCTTGTTACTTTTTTTTGAAGATAAGGGTTGCTGTCTGGGTACTTCTGCTTGAATTGGTTCAGTTGAAATATTCGGATCCATATTTTTAGTATTCCAGAAGCCAAAGGAGATGTCAAACTTATGCTAAACTTAAGATATGAATCGAAAAAAACGTCTCTTTTGGCTTTTTATTCCCGCATCCTTATCCATCGCAGGTCTTGCCTACTTAATTATTTTCTTTTCTCCAAACTATCAGCTTTCTATTCAAAATTTTAAGTTTTCAATTTTATATGTTTTCTTCTTATTATTTTTTATTTTTCTTCTGTCGTCTGTCTCTTATTTCTTGCGCAGCCCTCGCAGGGCAACATTAATCGGATTATTAACTATTGCCTATCTTGTCTTACGCGTATTTCATCTGGATAGCCCATATCTCCTGCTTCTTGTCGTGGCTCTTTATATCAGTCTGGAGCTATTCTTTAAAAGAGATATCTGAACCCTGTACACCTGTAAGCTTCGGGTAAATCTGATAGAATTACCTCATGAGCAAATTTTATATCACTACCGCCATTGATTACGTTAACGACACAATCCATCTAGGTCATGCCTTTCAAAAAGTTGCCGCCGATGTTTTAGCGCGTTATTATAGAATTAAGCTTGGAAAAGATAATGTTTTCTTCTTGACCGGAACCGACGAATATGGTCAAAAGGCGGAAAAAGCAGCCTCATTGCAAAATATTTCACCTACAGAATACGTTAAAAAAATTTCAGACAGTGATCAAAAAGAGCAAGACTCTCTAAACATTTCTTATAATAAGTTTATTCGAACCACCGATCCTGATCATGCCAAAGTCGTCAAGGAAATTTGGAATAGGGTTCTAAGGAATGGAGATATTTATTCCGGCGAATACCAAGGTTCGTATTGTGAGGGATGCGAAGCCTATTACACGCAAGAAGACTTGATTGGAGGAAAGTGCCCGGTTCACCCAACTTTAGTCATAAAGATAATCAAAGAAGAGAATTATTTTTTTAAATGGTCAAAGTACAAAGGCTTCCTGATCGACTACATTACGAAAAATCCTGATTTTATTTTGCCCAAACACCGCGCCAATGAAATGCTGGAGTTTGCCAAAAATATCAAGGACATTCCTGTCTCAAGAAGTAATTTTACCTGGGGTATTCCCGTCCCCAATGATCCGAAGCAAGTAATTTATGTTTGGTTTGATGCTTTGATAAATTATTTGACCGGAGTCGGATTTCTAAAAGATAAGAAATTATTTGATAAATTCTGGCCGGCTGATCTACACATCCTTGGTAAGGATAATTTGAGGTGGCATGCTCTTTTGTGGCCGGCAATTCTTAAATCAGCAGGAATAGAATTACCAAAAAGTATTCTTGTCAACGGATTTTTAAATATCAACGGACAAAAAATAAGTAAATCAATCGGTAACGTTATTCGTCCCAGCGAATGGGTAGGAAAATACGGAAGCGATGCCGTCAGATATTATCTCTTAAGATATACCAGCATTACTGAAGATAGCGATATTTCCGAGGAAAAATTATTACAGGCATATAATTCCGATTTAGCAAATGGTTTGGGAAACTTAATTGCAAGAGTCGCTAAACTTTGCGAAAAAATAGATTTTACAATTCAAGAAAAAAATTTATTCTTGAACGAAGATATAAAGAAATATTTAAGTCAGTACAAATTTAACGAAGCATTAACCGCCGCTTGGGCAATAATTAATGAGGTTAATCAAAGAATTAATAAAAATGAACCTTGGAAATTAAATGAAAAGGGGTTAGTGGCAGAACTAAATTTCTATGCTGATAAGATCAGAGAAATTGCATATAATTTAAAACCATTACTTCCTAACGTTGCAGAAAAAATTGAGGCACAATTCAAGGGACCTAAAATCATTTCCGGAAAACCTCTTTTTCCAAGAATTTAAGCCAACTGCTATAATTAAGTTATGCATCCTACTAAATGGTCAGACAAGTTCAAGAAATGCAAATTAAAGATTTTTATTACATTATCTATTCTCTTACTTCTAACCTCTCTCTTTTATTTCTGGGAATCGTCAAAGGCTAAGAATCAAATCCTAACTATAAACAAGGTTCTGGATAAAACTAAAACCGAATTGAATTTCTTACAAAACCAGGATCAATTAAAAATCAACGAACAGTTAAAAATTGAAATTAGTTCTACTAATAATGTTTTTAGTAAAACCTCAAAAATTTATGAGGAAATAACCGATTTAAAATCACAAAAACAGGATACTGGAGACTTGGATCAATCTTATGCTCAAATTTTAAAATATTTGGCTGATTTAAATTATTCATCCGGCTCTGCCCTTTTGACACAATTAAGCATCGACATTGATAAGAAATATAGCGCAATTGCAACTGAGCAAACAGCACAACTCCAGACAACCAGCGTTAACAATGTCCCTCCGGGAAATGGCTATAGTTATCAGGCAGTCCAAACCGACAGCGGAACCTTTAATGTATCAATTATTGCCGCCGACCTGAATACAACAAGAGTGATTATGGATACCGCGTCTGACTCCGACTGCGCAAATAATTGTCCTGTTTTGTCTTTAGGCGATTACGCTGCCAGAAGCGGAGCATACGCCGGAATAGTCGGCCCATTCTTCTGTCCTGCAGACTATCCGAGTTGTGCTGGAAAAACAAATTCCTTTGATACTCTTTTGATGAATAAAAACAAACACTATTTTAATTCTGATAACAATAAATACAGCACTGTACCCCTAGTCTTCTTTACCGGCAATACCATGGGAGTGCGCGGACAATCCTTGGATTGGGGAAGAGATACGGGAGTAGATGCTGTAGTCGCCAACTTCCCACTTTATCTTTCTGGAGGAAATATTGTTTTCGGCGGAAGCAGTGATCCAAAATTAGACAATGTCGGACCCAGAAGTTTTGTTGCTAACAAGGGAAATTTTGCTTATATCGGAATTATTTATAGCGCTACATCCGATCAGGCAGCGAAGGTTTTAAAAGCTCTGGGTTTTGAAAATGCTTTAGGGCTTGATCAGGGAGGATCAACTGCTCTTTGGTTTAACGGCTATAAAGCAGGGCCCGGAAGAAACATCCCAAGCGCCTTGCTCTTCATCAGGAAGTGATTCAATTACTGCTATAATAAGCTCATGATTGATGCGCACTGCCACCTAAATTTCCGCTCCTTTGAAAAAGATTATGATGAAGTAATCAAAAACGCTTTCAAAGCCGGCGTTACCAAGATTATAAATACCGGAACCAAGATCGATTCAAGCCAATGGGCAGTAGAGTTAGCCCAAAAGTATGAAAATCTATATGCAATTGTCGGAGTTCACCCTCACCATGCCGACAAGCCCGAAAAAGGATGGCTTAAAGAATTAGAAAGACTTGCCCAAATGCCAAAAGTGGTCGGAATCGGCGAAGTTGGCATGGACTATTTTAGCTATAAATCAAACGATATTGTGGATCCAAAGCTGCAAAAAGAAGTCTTTATTCAACAAATTGAGCTGGCCCATAAGCTAAATTTGCCTTTGCAAATTCATAATCGTCAAGCCGGCAAAGACATAATTGAGATATTGATTGACCATAAATCCTATCTCCGAGATATTCCCGGAATGTTTCACTGCTTCGCAGGAAATTTAGATATTTTGAAAAAGATTTTGGATTTAGGATTCTATGTCGGCTTTGACGGAAATATAACCTATAAAGGTTTAGCTCCGGGAGAAGATACTAGCCTAAAAGACCTGGCAAAATACACCCCAATCGATAGAATTGTAGTAGAAACAGATAGTCCATTCTTGACTCCTGAGCCTAGGCGGGGTGGCAGAAACATGCCTGAATATGTTATAATCACAGCCAGATTTATAGCAAAATTAAAGGGTGTGTCTTTTGAAAATTTTGAGGCTAAAACAACCGAAAATACGCTAAAAATCTTTTCCCTATGACGGATTTCTTTCAAAAAGTATTTACACGTTACCCGATAAAGACCAGACGCGGATTAGAGTTTTTACCCGGACTGGTGTCTTGGACTTTAATTCTTTTCCCTATTTGGGGCTCTCTTCTGATACCCTATATTGTTGCATATTTTATCTTGTTTTTTGATGTTTACTGGTTTTACAAATCTTTTACTTTGGCAATAAATGCTTATATTTCCTCCAAAAAAATCAAAAATGCGGAAAATACAAATTGGCTGAAAAAGCTTCAAAAGCTACCTGATTTTAAAAAAATCAAGCACGTTCTTATCATCCCCAATTACAAGGAAAACGTAAATAAATTAAAACAAACAGTTCAATCTATTGCCAATCAAACTTTGCCGGCAAAGCAAATCTTCGTTGTCTTAGCGATGGAAAAAAGAGAAGAAAGTGGGGCAAAAAGAGCAAATGCCATTATTAAAGAATTCAAAGGTACTTTTGGAGGAATCTTTGCTACCTATCATCCGGACATTGATAACGAGGTCAAGGGAAAATCATCCAATGAATCATATGCTTCTAAGAAAGCCTATCGTGATCTTATAAAAACAGGTATTATCGACATAAATTATGCAACGGTTTCATCTGTCGACGCAGATTCTATTTTCGACAAGCAGTATCTTGCCTACCTCTCCTATAAATTCTTAACCGACAATAATCGGTATAATAAATTTTGGCAATCGGCCAATGTAAACCACAATAATTTCTGGACTGTTCCCGCTCCGATCAGAATCATTGCTTTTTTTGGAAGCCTTTGGAGAACAGCTTTGCTTGTTCAAAAAGACCGCTTAATTTCTAATTCCACATACTCCCTTTCATTTTTACTTTTGAAAAGAATCGGTTTTTGGGATACGGATGTAATTCCCGAAGACTACAGAATATTTTTTAAAGCCTTTTATAAATTACAGGGTAGAGTTTGGATGGAGCCAATATTCCTGAAGACCTCAATGGATGCTCCATTATCCTCGGGATATTTGAATAGTCTCAAAAATAAATATGAACAAGAAAGACGCTGGTCATGGGGAGCATCTGATGATCAATTGTATATAAAATGGTGGCTGACAGTGCCTGGAGTTCCCTTTATGAGAAAAACTATTATGCTATTTAATGTCCTTATGGACCATTTCTTGTGGCCGGTAAATTGGTTCATCATTACGGTTGCTGCCAACATCATCCCACTTATTAATCCTGCTTTCCAAAGAACTACACTTGGCTATAGCCTTCCAAGTTTAGCCGGACTAATCTTAACATCTTGCCTTGTGGCTTTAATTGCAATGCTAATAATCGATTACAGAAATAGACCAAAAAATCCATCCATTTCCAAACTTAAGGAATTTTTATTTCCCCTTCAGTTTATATTAATTCCAATTGTGGGATTCTTCTTTTCTACTCTTCCAGCTTTAATTTCTCACACACAATTAATCATTGGAAAAAGATTAGAATATAAGGTAACGGAGAAATTGTAAGTCTCCTTTCAAGCATGAAAATTCTAAAAAAACTAGAAGACAGCAAGCAGTTTTGGTTTGTAATATTTACTACATTTCTATTTTTTATTCTTAGACTCCCCTCTCTATTTGAACCACTGTGGTATGGTGACGAAGGTGTATACCAAGTAATCGGAACCGCTTTAAATCATGGAAAGTTATTATACAAAGATGTTTTTGATAACAAGCCACCCCTACTTTATTGGCTATACTCATTACTTCACTCAGATCAATTCTCCATACGGCTGACATCTTTAATCTTCGGCGCGCTTTCTGTCATTGCTTTTTATTTACTATCTAAGAAACTCTTCAAAAATAATAAAATTTCATATCTTATTACCCTTGTTTTCGCTGTTCTTTTCGGACTACCTACGCTGGAAGGAAACATTGCCAATGCAGAAAATTTCATGTTATTACCGATCATTGTATCGGCTATTTTTATAGTGAAGCAAAGAAAATTTTTTCTTGCCGGATTATTTTTGGGACTCGCCTTTCTTTTTAAAATCGTTGCTGTATTTGATCTATCTGCTTTCATGGTTTTTTATTTTATCTTGAACATCAATTCTTTAAAAAAAGAGTTTAAATTAATTTCTTTGCTTGAAGGCTTTTTCTTGCCTATTTTTTTGGTAAGCATGTTTTTTATTTTCAACGGAACCTTCATGGACTTTATTAAAGCCGCTTTTATTTCCAATGTCTCATACGTGAGTAGTGGCAACAAAATCGGTATTCTGCCCATTTTTCTCTTTCTAAAATTACTTTTTCTAGCAGGCTTTGTTATTCTTGCTTTATTAAAAAGGAATAAATTTAATCCGACAACTCTTTTTGTATTAATTTGGTTCGCTTTTTCGTTATTTAATGCGTTCTTCTCCCAACGCCCTTATGGCCACTATTTATTGACCTTACTCCCAAGTTTTTGCTTAATGATAGGTCTCATTATTTTTGAAAAACAGTATCAAAAAATTATAACCGCCATATTCTTATTGGCGATATTTACTGTGATTAAGGGCTTTGGTATTCCAAAATTTGATCAAAGCGCATATTATAAAAATTTTGTTTCATATGTTATGGGCGAAAAATCAACGACTGATTATCAAAAATTCTTTGATCCCAATACTCCTTATGATTATGAAATAGCACGCTTTATTAAACCGAAATTAAATAAAAATGATTCCCTTTATGTATGGGGTAACAATGCTCAGCTCTATCAGCTTGTCGGCGCGGTCGCCCCAACAAAATACGTTGTTTCTTATCACGTAACTTACTATAATGATGGATTAGCAACTACTAAGAAAGATCTTGAAGAAACAAGACCGAAATTTATCGTCATAATGCCTAACAATAGTCCGTTTGCTTTCGATTTAAGCAATTATTATCTTACAATAGATATTCATCAAGCAAAAATTTATGAAAGACTTCTTTAGAGAGATCATTAAGGACAAGATTATAATTTCAGCGTTTTTCACAAACGTTTTTCTTATAATTATCACCGTCGCCTATGTTTTGATTGATTATGGAAAGCTTCCTCCTTTTGTTCCTGTTTTCAATCAGTTGCCTTGGGGAGAGCAAAGACTTGGATTGACAATAACTATATTTATTCCCATCCTGGTCTCAGTACTCTTACTCGCTATAAATATTTTTATCAGCAAAATAATCTACAAAAAAATTCCTCTTATTTCCCGAATGTTTGCGGCAATTAGTCTTCTGGCCGGAGTCTTAACTTTTATTTTTATAGTAAAAACAATACTTTCAATAATTTAAAATGACAATATTTTTTCCTTTGATAATTGCTTTTTTAATCACGACCATTGCTACTCCGTTGTCTTTAAATTTGATAAAGAAATTAGGACTTCTTGATAATCCAAAAACTCATAAACACCCCGGAATTATTCACAAAAAAACAACTCCCCGCGGAGGAGGGATTCCTTTCTTTATCGGTATTGCGTTAACGGGAATATTTTTCTTTCCCCTCAACAGACCCATTATTTCACTTTTCACGGCAGGTTTTATCGCACTTTTAATCGGAATTATTGATGATAAATATGACATTTCTCCCTATGTGCGTTTTATTGGAAATATTCTCGTAGCTATAATTGTTGTTTTAATTGGCGGAATCACAATTCCTTTTATAACCAACCCATTTGGAGGAATACTTTATTTAAACTCAATTGTTTTATCTCTTGGCTTTATGGGAATATCCGCTTCCATTGCTCTTTCCGACATTATCGCAATGCTTTGGATTATTTGGGTAATGAATATGTTAAATTGGAGCAAGGGAGTTGATGGTCAAATGCCGGGAATTGTTGCCATTTCGGCAATAACGATTGGACTATTGAGTCTTCGATTTGTCGGATCAGATTATTTTAGCAAAATAAGCTTAGAATTATCATTCATGATTGCGGGAGCATCTTTGGGATTTTTAATCTTTAATTTTCATCCAGCAAAAATTTTTCCTGGCTACGGAGCAACCGCAATTTATCTTCTCTTAGCTGCGGCATCTATGCTTTCCGGAGCAAAATTAGCAACAGCAATTTTAGTAATGGGAGTTCCCATGATAGATGGACTTTTTACGATTTTTCGCCGCCTTCTTTCGGGACGATCCCCGTTTTGGCATGATAAAAAACATCTCCACCATCTTCTGTTAAGCTTTGGATTTAGTCAAAGGTATATCGCATTGTTTTATTGGATAATCTCTGCTATATTAGGGTCAATTGCCTTAGTTTTGTCCAGCAAAGCAAAACTCTTTGCAATCATAATGCTTTTAATTGTCGTTGGCGGAACCCTGCTCTTTCTACATCACATATTAAACAAGAATTATGAAAAAGATCGCCTATAATACTTTAAGATTATTGCGACCAAGACAGTGGATAAAAAATACCGCTATTTTCGCTGCTATTACATTTTCCGGAAGTCTTTTTAATTTACCGATTCTGGAAAAAGTATTCCCTGGATTTATTGCCTTCTGTAGCCTTTCTTCAGCTAGTTACATCATTAATGACATATTTGATATCAAAAAAGATCGACTCCATCCCTTTAAAAGATTTAGGCCCCTAGCTAATAACGACCTTAGCATAAGCTACGCGCTAGTAGTCGCTTTTATATTAATAGCTGCATCATTTATCTTAGGGGCATGGATAAATTCTGCATTTTTCATACTGTTAATCATATACTTATTAATTCAATTCTTTTACTCTACCGTTTTGAAGCCAATTGCGATTGTTGATATTTTGGCCATAGCTTTAGGATACATCCTGAGAGTTTACGCCGGAGAGTTAGCCGGCGGCTTCCACATTTCCGTCTGGCTTTTGTTAACTACGATCTCTCTATCATTATTTTTAGCAGTTGGAAAAAGAAAATCGGAACTTACCTTAGTCTCTCAAAATAAATCTGTAAATATTTTTGACGTAAGAAAAACTTTGTCCCATTATTCGGAACGCCTTCTAGACGTCTACGCTTCAATTTTCGCGACATCCACATTCGTGTCCTACGCCCTTTTCACCTTTTTGGAAAATCCGAAAGGATTCAATATCGGACTTAGCATTTTTATGCCGGATTTTCTTCCTGCTTTTTTTCAAAGAAAATGGTTGATGATAACAATCATCCCTGTTGTTTATGGCCTAATGAGATACCTGCAGGATATTTATGAAAAACATGAGGGAGAAAGCCCGGAAAGAGTTCTTATGTCTGATAAACCATTGTTAGCTGATGTACTTTTTTGGATATTCTTAGTGATATTTATAATTTACGTAGTCGGTCCATAAAGCTTACTTCTTGATTGCATATTGGGAATTGATCCATCCTAGTTTTGCCTCAGGCGAACTAAATTTAATTTCTAACCAATCGTCCTTTTCTCCCACCAATTGATACGATTCTCCCGGTTTTACTTGTCCAATTTCGGCTGAATAAACAGAATTAGTCTCCCTTACTCTTAAAAAACCTGTTGGCGTGTCTAAAATTAAAACGCTGGTGGCTATGGGTACCGCCGAATCGGATGCTTCAATAGGAGTGGACAAATCCGGCTTTATTCCCAAAAAAACTAAAGAGTTAAGCTGAAAACCCAACGCTGTTTTTATTTCTAATGTTTTATCCTGATAACCATTCAATGTCAGCCTTAAGTCATGATCCGATTCGCTGACTTTGTTTAAAAGCAAAGGGGTTATGCCAACCGGATTACCATCCAGAAAAACGTTTGCCTTGTCAGGGAAAGAAACCACTAAAATTTGAGCGTCTTCTTCGTCACTTAATGGTATTAAACTTATAATGCTTCCATTACTACCGCCATTGTTGGCAAATGTTCTGTCAACAACCGTAAGCGTATATTTATTTATCGCAATTTTTTCTTCAAAAGGCTTGAAATCTACATCTACTGGAACCAGCTTAATCGTATAATTTCCAACTGGCAACATTTGCGTTAAATCACAAGCACAAAAAGGAGTAGCTCCTATTAATTTATTTTCTAAATAAACTTTACTTTGAGGAAGAGATGTTACCCGAAGCGCTCCTTTCCCCGTTTCTCTGTTCAAAAAAAATGTGATACTAAAAAAAATTAAAACCGCGATTAAAAATGGGGCAATAAATTTAAAAAATTTTTTCACAAAACGTAAAAGTATTATAGCATGGAGTTCAAATTATTAGGGATTAATAAATAAAAATTGGAGTTAATAATCCATACCGCCCATGCCGCCTGGGGGTATTCCCGGCATCGGTTCTTTTTTCTCAGGAATATCCGTAACCAGGGCTTCCGTGGTCAATATCATAATTGCTACGGAAATCGCATTTTGCACCGCCGTTCTTACTACCTTGAGCGGATCAATTATTCCCTCTTTTAACATGTCCACCGGTACTGCGCTTTCAACCGAATCAAGATTCATAATATTAAATCCTTGACCGGCCGCACTTATCTCGCGAGCTTTGGCAATTAATTGTCCTGCATCCACTCCTGCATTCTCCATAAGCTTTATAAATGGAGCTTCTAAGGCTTTTTTGACGATTTCAAAGCCAAAAATTTCGTCTCTTGACGCCTGGGCATTTCCTAAATCCTTAACAGACATTTTTCCGGAAATATCCAAAAGCGCAACTGCTCCACCGGGAACAATTCCCTCTTCCAAAGCAGCTTTTGTTGCTGCGACGGCATCAATTACTCTTTCTTTCTTATCCTTCATTTCAATTTCCGTAGCTGCTCCAACATTTATGACTGCAACTCCGCCGGAGAGCTTAGCCAATCTTTCCTGTAGTTTTTCCTTATCAAAATCGGAACTTGACTCGGTAATCGTCTTTCTAATTTGGCTGACTCTGGATGCAATTTTGGTTTTATTTCCTTTTCCGCCAATAATCCTCGCGTTTTCTTTGTCTGCCCAAACTTTATCAGCCCTTCCACAATCTTCAAGAGTGACAGAGTCAAATTTTCTGCCCGCGTCGTCTGATATCACTGTTCCACCAGTCAAGATAGCGATATCTTCTAGCATTTCTTTTCTTCTGTCTCCGAAACCTGGAGCTTTGATTGCCAAGGCATTGAAAGTTCCCCTAAGCTTGTTGAGCACCAAAGTAGCCAATGCTTCTCCGTCAATTTCATCCGCTATAATTACCAAATTTTTAGAAACCTTAACTAAATTTTCAAGAAAGGGAAGAAGTTCATTAAGGGCTGATATTTTTTTATCTGTTATCAAGATGTACGGATCTTCAATTTCCGCTTCCATTTTATCGGAATTAGTTACCATGTAGGCCGAAGAGTAACCCTTATCAAATTCCATACCTTCTTTATATTCAATTTCCGTTGAAAGACCTTTCCCTTCTTCTACCGTAACTACCCCATCTTTGCCAACCTTTTTCAAAGCCTCGGCGATTAGATTTCCCAACTGAGAATCACCGGCTGAAATAGTTGCAACATTAGCGATATCCGTTTGCTTGATTGCTTTACCCATTTTTTTGAGTTCTGCAACTACAACCTCACTGGCTTTTTCAAGACCTCTCCTCATTACCATCGGATTTGACCCTGCCGTTATCATTTTTATTCCCTCTGTAACCATTGCGTGAGCTAGAACAGTAGAGGTTGTAGTTCCGTCACCTGCAATATCTGCTGTCTTTGAAGCTGCCTCCTTGACAAGCTGAGCACCCATATTTTCAAACGGATCCTGAAGCTCGATTTCTTTAGCAACAGTCACTCCGTCATGGACTACGTTAGGAGCGCCCCATTTTTTATCTAAAGCAATATTGCGGCCCTTGGGCCCCAACGTAGTAGCAACGGCTTTAGCAAGTTGATCCACACCTTTTTTCAAAAGATCTCTGGCTTCTGACCCGTATTTAATTTGTTTTGCCATATTAATTATTTCTCCATTATAGCCATTAATTCATCAAATTTTACTAATTTAAGCTCCTTATCTCCTACTTTTATTTCATCGCCACCCCATTTCTTATAGAAAACTACATCTCCAACTTTTACTGGGGATACAATTTCTCTACCTTCTATATACGACGGATTTCCTACTGCAACAACTTTACCTTGTGCTTGTTTTTCCTGTGAGACTTCTGGTACATATATTCCGGAAGCAGTTTTTTTAATTACCCCAACAGCTTCTACTAGAACATATCCTGCAAGCGGCTTGATGCTTAACTTATTAGACATAAGTGACTGACATAGTACTACATAGGTGATAATTTTTCAAGACCTAGCGCGGAACCATGATGTGAAGCAATCGGAGTTGACATGTAACCCTTTTCTAGATACGATAAATTCAAGGGATTTTTATGTCCATTTTTTCTTCATACAAAAAAATATTTTTATTGGGCTTTATAATTGTGATTCTGGTTGCGATTCCGTTTTCCGTATATATTGCCCAAAAACGCCAACAAACGACTTCTAATGCTGCCAAATCCACGCGTCTATTTTTTAATCCCACCTCGACTACGGCGATCGTAGGAGGCATTATAAATCTCGACATAATGCTGGATCCCGGATCAAATCTGGTCTCTTTCGTAAAATTATCGATTAGCTACGATCCTTCAAAGTTCGCAACAGCAAGCGGTGGTCTTGCCATAAATCAAGTCTCCAATACTTTGGACACTCCAATTGACGAAGTAACCTATCAGCCGGGAAAAGCTACTATTTCCATGTCTATAGGAGCAGATCCAACCAAGGCAATAGTTGCGGAAACCAAAATCGCCACGCTTCAACTTCAGGCTTTGGCTACAACGACCTCAACTACTGGAACAGTCAATTTTGACAGTGATCCTTACACGCAAGTTCTATCGATTGCTTCTGTGGATAAAACAAATGAAAACGTACTATCATCAGGTAATCCTGCGACAATAATTGTTACCGGCGCTCCCTCAGTCTCTCCTACACCTACTGGATCTCCGACCTCTTCTTCCAGTCCTAGCGTACCTGCATGTACGGGCTTGAGCGTTGACAGGTCGACAACTGGTACTGCCCCCTATTCAGTCACCTTTACGGCTGCAGGAACAGATTCAAACGGCAATATTAGCAATGTTTCCTTTAATTTTGGAGATGGCGCGGTACAAAGCTTAACAACCGGCGGAGGAATCGGAACTAACTCTGTAAATAATGTTCAAATTTCTCACACCTATAATAATTCCGGGACATTCACTGCATACGCAATCTTAACCGACAGCAATAATAACTCAAGTACCGAACAAGATATTTGCTCACAAGATATTACAATTAATTCTGCAAGTTCTACAGGAGGAACTACGATTAGCCCAACTGCTACCCCCACAGCCACAACCGCACCCACGTTAATACCGTCTCCGACTGCCGCTCCGACAGTGCTTCCGCCAACCGGTCCGGGAGAAAAAATATTAGGCGTAGGAGTGCTGGGAATTATATTTACAGCTATAGGCGGAGCCCTATTTGCCCTCTAATTATCCTCTTCTATCATCGACAGTAGTGCTTCCTGTGGAATCGATACTTTTCCCTGAATAATCATGCGGGATTTTCCTTTTTTCTGCGCTTCTAATAACTTATCTTTTCTTCGCCTGTCTCCTCCTGACATTTTTGCCAAAACATCTTTTCTAAAAGGCGGAATTTCCTCTCGCGCTACTATGTTTCCATCAACAACTCCTTGAATAATTTGCCTGAACTGTTGTCTCGGTAAAGAACTTTTAAGTTTTTCTGCTTTTTTCTTTGCTGTCCCAATCGCTTCGTCTTCGTATGATAATTCCGACAACACATCAATCGAAACATCATTTACTTTTATTTCAACCTTAGACAAAATTGCTTCTTTGTAGGATGTAACTTCGTAATCCAGACTGGCAAAACCTTCGGATGCAGATTTTAAATCTGAAGAAATTCCCCTAATAAACATACTGTAGGGCATATCGTAAGATAAAACCGCGTAACTTTCATGATAATTTAAATCCAAAAGATTCCCCTTTCTAGATTGACAAATACTCATGATTGGCCCGACATAATCTTTCGGAGTATAAACAATTAAATTCATATACGGTTCCAGCATCGTTCCATCTTCTTTTTTTTCATACAAAACCTGAGGCATAGTCAATAAAACCTCAAGATTAAATTCCTGCTGTATTCTTTCCTTAACAATCTGTGCATGCAGTAGTCCCAAAAATCCGACCCGAAATCCTGAGCCCAGATAGGACGAATATTCCTCCGTGTAGGTTAAAGCTGTATCATTTAAGGTCAATTTTGCCAAAGATTCTTTTAAATAAATGTAGTCATTTGTATTTTTCGGATAGACTCCAAAAAATATCATCGGTTTAGGAATTTTATATCCCGGCAATGGTTCTATACTCAAATCATCAGTTTTTTGACTTAAGATAAGAGTATCTCCGACACGGACTCTTCGAATATCTTTAATCCCCGTAATGACATAGCCGATTTCTCCCGTCGTCAGCTTGTCTGAAGAAACCAGATGAGGAGAAAAATATCCCAAATCAGTAACCTCTGATTCAATATTGTTTTGATAAAACTTAATCTTTTCTCCCTTTCTGACTTGTCCATCTACAATTCTGACATAGGCAACGACTCCGCGGAATTCATCATAAACAGCGTCAAAAATTAAACCGCGCAAAGACTTATCTTTGCTGCCCATAGGCTGAGGTAACCTTCTTACAATTGCTTCTAAAAGAGCATCTATATTTTTGCCGGTCTTGGCAGAAATATAAATAATTTCTTCAGCCTTAAAACCAAAAGTTTCAATTAATTCCTTACTTGTCGCCTCCACTTCCGCAGCTGCTAAATCAATCTTATTAACGACCGGAATTAAAACTAAATTTTGCTTCTTGGCTTCTCTAAAATGAGCCACTGTTTGCGCTTGAATGCCTTGAGTCGCATCGACCAAAAGTACTGCCCCTTCACACGCAGCCAGAGTTCTGGAGACTTCATAAGAAAAATCTACATGTCCGGGGGTATCGATAAGATTCAAAATATACTCTTGGGAATTCAAGGAATATTTCATTCTGACAGGCGCAAGCTTTATTGTTATTCCCCGTCGTCTACTGATCGGGTTTTGATCCAAAAACTGCTCCTGCATTTTATCCTTTTGAATAGTGTTGGTTATTTCCAAAAGCCTATCTGCAAGAGTAGATTTACCATGATCTACGTGAGCAATAATTGCAAAATTTCTAATATTCGCCTGAATCATACATTTTAATTATATCGGAAATAGCAGTATATTGCGGAAGATACTTAAAATCAATTACGGACTGACATGGCTTCCATCAATTGCCTCGTCACTTTTACCCAATATTTCTCTCCAATTGCCGATTTTTTTAAAGATTAATAAAAATGCACCCGCCTCCTTAACATTAAAAAGCCAAGTTAGGAAGAGATAGAATGAAAGACCAATTAAGCTTGAAATGCCCGTCAGCAATATTAAGTTTACGGTATGGGTCGTATCAAAAACCAATTGATCTAGGAGCTTTATTGGAATATATAAAGAAATTCCCGTAAGAAGAGTTGCTATAAAGATTTTAAAACCGGGGAAAAACAATGATGACTTAGAAAATCCTCCTACCCTTCTATCAAGAATCACTACAAGTATGAGTAATTGTATAATGTTGGACAAAGTGAATGCGAATGCCACACTCTCAATATTCATTTTCTGAATAACCACGAAATAATAAGCTAAAATTATAAGGATAGCTGTAGATATGGTACTGATAAAAAGTGGGACAAAGGAATCATGTAGAGCATAAAATGCGCGGTAGAAAAGAGCGACTAGGGCTTGGGCAAAAATTGAGAAAGCCAAAACTGCAAGCAAATAACCTGTTTCAACTGTAGCCGGCCAGTCAAACTTAGTTGCTCCATAAACTAATCTGACAATGGGGATACGCAAAACTAAAACAAGGGCTGAAACGGGAAGTATGAGGTATAGCATTTGATTAAAACTTGTAATAAACGTTGTCTTAAAATCAACAAGATCATTTTTCTCACGGGACAATATCGGAAAAGCAGCCTGAGCGATACTGAGCCCGATCAGCGAAACCGGTGCAAATGTAAGGGTTTGCGCAGCATCAAAAAGCAGATTAGTGCGTCCGGGTTGAGGCATAAATGAGATGATTGCAGCCAAAATAATCGTACCTATCTGTTGTACTCCAATCTGGATTGTGCGCGGCCACATAAGCAAAAGTATTTTATCCAGCCCGTGAGATCTAAGAAAACTAATTGACGGAGTAAAAGAAAATCCGACTTTTTTGGCGAGCGGTATCTGAAGAACGACATAAATAGTAGCCCCCAAAATTATTCCAAGCGGAGCAGCATAGATTCCAAAATATTGATGGAATAACAGGATCCCGATTATTATTCCTACGTTATAAAATGCAGCCGCAATTCCAGGTATAAAAAAATGGCTATATGACTGAAGCATTGCGCTAAAAAACGTGCCTATTATATAGATAAGCTGACCAATGATGATAATCGTCATTAGATTAGCCATGAGATTCATGTCTGAAGAAGAAAAATTGTGTCCAGCATTAAACATAGCAAGTATCGGGTGAGCAAAAATTATCACAATAACTGAAAATATTATAAATATTAAAAGTCCAGTAGTTAAAAGTGTTGATGCTAATTTGTGGGCCTGATCTTCCTGACCCTTTGACAAAAATTCAGAAAAGACGGGTATGAATGCTGATGCTAAGGCCGCAGCGATAGTTAATTGAAAAATAGTATCGGGAAGTATCGAAGCATAATCATAAATACCTAAAATATTTGATGGACCAAATATAGAAAATAATAATCTTGTCCTAAATAGCCCTAGTATCTGGGACAGGATAACTGTTGCCATTATTATAAAAGCGGCAGAGAGTATATTAGCCTGGCGGGCTAAAAGTAGGTTAAGGCTTTTTTTCAAAAAGTTCTGAGCCATGTTGTATTTCACAGTATAGCATGCTAAAATAGCACAATGCCAGTAATAAGAAGTGCCAAAAAGAAATTGAAAGTCGACAAAAAAAGAGAGTCTGCTAATAAAAAAGCAGAATCTTTTATCAACTTAGTAGTAAAAAAAGCTTTTAAAAAACCTACCCTAGAGAGCGTAAGAATCGCTGTAAAAGCAATAGATAAAGGAGTAAAAAAGGATATATATCACAAAAATAAGGCAGCTCGTATAAAATCCAGGCTAGCAAAGCTAATTGGCAAAAAGTCTGAGTCTTCGACCCAAAATAAAGCATCAAAATCCACCAAGGCAAAAAAACAGAAAAAAAGTAAAAAATAGACTCCGTAAGCCTTTGACAAAAATACCAAAAAACCCTAGACTAAATTGGTAATGCAAAACACTCAGCCTTCTATAAATTTAGCTACAAACAAACAAGTTCCTATTTTTGATAAATTTATGGACTGGGCACTCACAATCGGACGCTTAATTGCAATAATAACTGAGGTGGTGGCGATAATAGCTTTTCTTTACCGCTTTTCTCTTGACGATAGGCTCGTTAATCTTCATTCCGAAATCAGACAAAAACAAAGTATAGTTTCCGTTCTAAAAAATGATGAAAGCAAATACAGAAACTTGCAAGGCCGTATCGCAATAGCCTCAAATTTTTCCGCAGAAGGTGCCAAAACAAGCAAAACAATTACGGATATTGAAAATCTGATACCAACTCCAATAAAAATTGATAATTTAATTTTTAATAATAATCAACTAAACTTGGGGATTAATGTTGTATCTACGTCTTCATTATCAAATCTCATTAATTCTCTTAAAAATTACCCAGAGATAAAATCAATAAGCATAGATAACATTGAAAATGATCCATCAGTTGGACTTTCGGTCGATATCACTACCATGCTTAAATAAGATATGCAGAATAATTCTAAGGAAGGAATAATAAACAAAAATTTACCAGGCTTTCAATATCTGACTACTGAGAGAAATCAAAAATTTTTTGGGCTAGTGCTGACACTATGTGCCTTATCTTTTTTTGGATTTTTTGCGATAAAACCTACTATCTCAACTATTCTGGAATTGCAAAAAGAAGTCAAAGATAACCAATACGTTTTAAATCAAATTGATGTAAAAATTGAAAATTTAACGCAACTAGGAGAACAATATTCAAATTTAAAAGATGATATCCCGGTAGTAACCAACGCTGTGCCAATGCAGCCGGATGCTCCGATACTTTTTGCTCAAATACAATCTATTGCCCAAACATCAGATATCACCATAAAAAAACTTCAAAATTTTGAAGTAGAAATAATAAGAAACGATAAAGAGGCCAATAAGAATTATTACTCCTATTCTTTTTCCGTTGCGGGTTCAGGGTCTTTTAAGAATATATCCGCATTTATGCAAAAACTTGTAAATATGGGTAGAGTCATTAATATTGAAACATTTTCAATTAATAACGTAGCCGACTTAAAAAATGGAATAGCAGAATTTGACATTAAGGGAACAGCTTTTTTCAAGGATAGTTTATAATTTTTAGAATATGAAACAAAAAGACATTTTAATTATCGTGATACTCCTTTTTATATTTACTTTAATATCTATCGGATATAATATTTATTCTAATACCGTCACCTCCACCATACCTGAAGACGTAAGTCAAGACATTTTACCCATTAATCCAACTTTTGATACAAAAACTATCGATAAGCTGAAATCCAGAGAAAATATAATTCCATCTTACGATCTCAACAGTGTTAATCCTACGCCAACTTCCATTCCTTCCCCTAATGCTTCCCAAGGAGGAAAACTCTTACCATGAAAAATTTACTCAATAGGAAAATTCCAACAATCTTAGGAATTGCTCTTATTGCAATGGGTATACCTTTGACAACCTTCTTTCTTAAAAACCAAACATTTGTAAGAAGTCAGGCTTCAGGCTCACAAGACCCTCAAAATGTAGAAATAACCAATATTTCTGATCAAACTTTTACCGTAACCTACCAAACCGACGTAATGGCTACAGGTTCCATAAATTATGGTCCATCTAAGCAGTTAGGCAAATCTGCATTGGAAGACATAGATGAAGAAAAGGGATCCTTTTCTCCTAAAATAATTCATAGCATGTCCGTAAACCAATTAACGCCCTCTACTAAATATTACCTTGCTATCATTTCCGGATATGCTACATTTTTAGACGATGGAAATCCGTACACAGCTACGACAGCTCCCAACATCTCTTCTTCATCTGCGCAAGAAAATATCATAAAGGGAAAAATTATCTTGCCAAATGGCAGTATGCCTCCAGAGGCAATCGTATATTTAAATACCGATAATTCGCAGACCCTATCCAGCACAACCGACAGCGATGGAGAATTCAGTTTTTCTTTAAAAAATTTGCGGACGAGCAACCTTTCTTCATATTTTAATGTTAATGATGATACAGTTTTCGAAATTTCTGCTACAGATGGTTCGCTAAAATCAAACGCCTCATTTTCTTTGAATCAAACGGGCTCTATTCCCACAATGACACTTTCCAATGACTATAATTTTACCCAAGACACCTCTCCTGCAGCATCAAAATCCGCACAGGCACTTGGCTTCCCCTTGACTTCACCTGGAGACCAAAATTTAACGCCTAAAATACTAAGCCCTAAAGATAAACAATCTTTTAGCTCTCAAAAGCCTCAATTTAGCGGTATTGGTATACCCAATGAAAAAATAGATATCACTATTAATTCTGCAGACGAAATAACGGCTCAAGTAACCGCAGATAGTAATGGCAATTGGATATATCAGCCAACGACCAACTTGGCTCCGGGAGACCATACTATAACCATAAAAGCTCGTGATTCCCAAGGCATATTAACAACTATAACTCAATCTTTCACTGTTTATGCCGCAGAACTTCCAACTCCCGCATCGACTGCTTCTTCCGTAGTTACTGCACCCACTATCTTACCAACCCAAATACCGATAATGACTCAAGTGCCTACCCCAGCTCCGTCCCCCATTGCCTTACCGATCAGAACTAAGAGTGGACTACCTCCTACGGGGAATTCTCCAACGTTATTATTTACAGGAGGAATTATAATGACAATATCTGGAATCATACTTTTGCTTCTGACCCACAGCGTATTATAGTAAGTTGACCAAATGCAGATATTTAAGAAATACAAACTAAAAAGCTTCTTTATATATTCTCTGTTATTTATAACCACCTTTTTAATCTATTACTTTTCTTCCCCCAAGAGCACTCCATACGATTATTTTACGAGACTTGCAGATGCATTTATTCATTTTCGACTTTATTTGCTTGAAAATCCGCGATGGCTTAATGAATTAATTCCAATTGGTGGCAGATATTATGTAGTATATCCGCCCATGCCAGCGGTATTACTAATCCCATTTGTCGCAATCTTTGGAAACGGATTCTCTCAAACGACCTTCTCAATACTTCTAGGCAGCATTAATCCAATGATCCTCTATAACACACTCAAAAAAGCAAAAATTGGCACCAGAACCACGCTTTTAGCTACAATTTTCTTTGCTTTTGGAACCAATCATTGGTTTCTGTCTAGTGTGGGCTCAGCCTGGTACTTAGCTCATATAGTTGCAGTCTTTTTTCTACTACTGGCAATAAGAGAAACCTTCGGTAAACAAAGATTGTTTTTAATCGGCCTATCTTTAGGAGCAAGCTATTGGTCAAGATCGACCGTAATTTTTACTTTGCCATTTTTTATTTTCTTTATGAAGGAAAAATTCTGGCCCATTAATAAAAAATCTATTCTAAATCTTGCAAAGCTTGGTCTTGGAATAGGTTTTTTCGTATTCATGGATGGTCTTTATAATTATTTACGATTTTCAAACACAAGTCCCTTATCTCCGTATTCAAATATACCTAAATCACAAAGAACAGAATCTCTAAAAAATGGTTTTATGAGCTTAAAAAATATTCCGATGCAATTAGATGCCATGCTTATGAGACTACCTCATTTTCAGAGCTCCTGGCCGTATATGATCCCATCACTATACAGTCTCGCCATCTGGTTCACTTCTCCTGCAATTTTTTTCGCATTCAGGGCCAAAAAATCAGTCTTAATGATAGCCAGCTGGCTTGCAATTATTCCGACTCTTTTCGTCATCTCTTTATGGGTAGTAGTCGGATATAGCCAATTCGGATATAGATTTGCTCAAGATTTCATGCCATTCATCATAATCCTCGTTGCCTTGGGGTTTGGACAAAAACCCGGAAGAATCGCCTACTTTCTTGTTCTGGTTAGCATCTTCGTAAATCTTTGGGGAATCCTGATGATTAATTTCTTAAACCGCTGGGTTATGTAGAATTTAACAATTAAAGGATTTCATATATTTTGATTGTGTCATGACTATAAACCGTTTTAAGTTTTACATTTTTATCAAATAACTTCCCTGCCCCGGGAAATTGCCCTTTTTCATCTGAACCATAAAAAACATATCTTGCACCATATTTTGACTTAACCAGACCGATATCCCCAGTTTCGTAGACATGGGTCACATCATCAACTCTGGAAAAAACATTATCGATTCCGGCATTAAAACCGTGAGAGTACGGCCAGTTGATATAAGAGATGATCCGTAACCTACCACCGATGTCAGTTGGTGCACAATGTATAGTTGGCATTGTGACAAAAACTGACCTCTGAGGAGTACTATTCCTAATCCAAGTACCTGATTTATAGTCAGATATTGAATACCCCTGTTCTTTATTCAAAATACTATTTGTCAGTGTTAAAAATGACGAAAAAGTAGATGAAATTATAATGAGGATAATTATCAATCTTGAAGCAAATTTATTTTGTACTGCTGTTTTTATGCAATATACCGAAATAATTGAAAAAATTACTACTGCAAAATAAAAAAATTTAAGCATATCAGAACCAATAATCGTAAAACTAAATAAGTAAGGAATTATGACAAACAGCACGGCAAGAAGAATCATAAAAATATAATCTCTTTTTTTAAAGAAAAATATTGAGAAAATTGATATCAAAAATGGTAAACCTAAATTAAGAATTAAAAAATTTATATGCCAGACTGCACTTCTGGTACTGTCCCACGGTTGAAAATAAAAATTGTTTTTAACCAAGTCAATAAGTGATATCGAATTAACGTTTTTAAAATTAAATAATAGATAAAACAATATTACTGGTATGAAAAATATTAGAAAGTTTTTAAGAATTGAAATAATATTTTTCCTATTAAGATAAAAACACGATAACAAAATAAACATTAGGCTGCAGGAGACGATCGAGAAAAATTGAAATTTTATTAACGTTCCCGTAATTATTCCCGCTAAGATAAATGGCTTTCTCAAATTATTCTTATAGCCATAGATCGCAAGCGCTGTTGCCAATATAAATGCTGGAATTCCTATCATCATTGGACGGTTCTGTAAAAAATAATCCGCCATATTTGCCATACCAAAGATTTGACCATAATTCATTGAATAACTCTTTTGATAGAGCAAATTTATGGCCTTACCACCCAAAAACAAATCCCTCAAAAAGTTAAAAGAATTATAACTAGAAAAAAAGGTAGCTAAAAAAGCGGAAAGGCTTGATATCTCTTTTTTATTAGTTAATTCATATGCAAGTGTATAGACTGATAAAAATAAAATTCCGGCAAAAATTGAATTCGTATAAACAAATATTTTTGGGAAAAAATTATTAAAGAGTAACGATATTATTGCCGAATGAAAATCAACAAAATAATAGTAACTTAATGGCGCACCGGAAAAATAGGTTGCCTGAGGCGGAAAATTACCTTGAGTTAAACTTTCAGTAATGCTTAGATGCAATGGTGTATCTTGCCAATTTGATCCCGACATTACGTAGTAACCGTTATGAATATCAAAAATTGCCGGATATAAGGAAATTAAATAGATTAAAATAACTAAAAGTGACAATATTATTCCCAGTGAATGACTTTTTATATAGACAGAAAAATCTGGATAGCGCTTTTTAAATAAATAGATAAACAATGGCGTGATTGCAAAAAAGAAAGCTAAGACCGTAATTTTTGATAATCCGAAAACCAAAGAAAGTAAATAGATTATAAAGGTAGAAACAATCACGCTTAATAAAAAATAAAGCGGAAATTTTATCCTAAAAACTAATTCTTTAAAAAAAAGCTCAGTGAAGCAGAATCCAACAATAAAAAAAGTGAATAAAAAACCTAAAAGAAGAAGTACATGATTAAACATATTTAAGCTCGGCGGAGCTAAAATTTATCCAAATTTCCCTTCATTTCCGTAAAATATACAACTATCATGGCAATAAAAATTGCAATTGAAAATACTGAAAAAAATATTTGATATTTTGAAGCTATATCAAAAAGAATATTCTTAGAAGCCATTTGATTATTGAGGGCAATATTATAGTAGTAATACGAATAAAATAAGTTAATAAAATTGATAATAGACATCAAAATATAAGCAAAGATAAGTTTTCTTGATCTAAAGATACAAGCCGAAATGATAATCAAAGAAAAGGCCGGAAATAAATGCCTCTCATGAATGCGAGTTAAAAATAGAAAAAATCCGGTAGATGATATAGCGCAAGCAAAGTAATCAAATTCTGTTCCTATTTTTATTTTTTCCCTGAAATACGGAATAAAAACAACACAGAGAACAATAAAATATAAAATGAACCCCCAAAAATGATAAGAAAGATTAAGTAACAACGTTGTATCGGGTTTCCACCAACCAAATAATGCCCAAAAATTATAAGCATTAATAGATGTATAGGGATAAATATCTAAAGAACCAAATAAATGCTTAAACGGGCCTAAAATTGGATCATTCAGAAAAAACGGAACCGTTACGGCAAAATATAACAATAGCGATATCCCCAGCGCTTTGAATATTTTCTTAGCTGAAAAGTTTTTTATTACTCTGTATGACATAAATGGAAGAACTGCAATGTTTAGAGGTTTAATTAAAAATGATAAAACGCTGACGAACAGAGATTTAATTACATTTTTCTTCTCTTCAAGTTGATAAAGAGAAAAAATAAGAAAAAATGTCGGAATTGCATCTATCTGTCCCCATATCGAGCTATTAAAAATACCGCTTGGATTCAATAGATACAGAGTGCTCCCTAAAAACGCCCACTTCTTGGAATGTCTATCTATAATTTTAAAAATTACTATTGCGGTAAGAATATCAAAGATATTACTTATTGTTTTTATATAAATTTCAAATTTTATTGAAAAAATGGCGGCTTTTCCAAAAAATAGTATAAATATCTTTACTAAAACAAAAAGAAAAAGATAAAAAAATGGAAAATAATCTGCAAAGAAATTTCCTGAATAAAAATTAAATGGGCCACTGTCTGCAAGCCTTGCTGCCCACGCTTGCCAATCAGCCATATCTATTCTAAAGCTTGGCAGGACAAATAAAATAATACGCAAGAAAAATATCATCGCGATAGAAAATTTAAAGACGAAAGGAATTTCGCTATATTTTTTCAATATTTTTCTTACAAAGACAAACATATTAGTTTATTATATAATTAAACGGAAATTTATTTAAGCATTTTATCTCTATGTCAAATATTAAGAAAAAAAGCTTCTTATATTTACTCTTCCCAATTCTACTACTGGTCATCGGATTTCTAGTACATTTTATGTTCTTGTGGCATCCTGATCAAGTAGTCTTCGATGAGGTCCACTATGGCAAAGCAGTAAATGGTTACCTAACCGGCCAATATTTTTTTACCGGTCATCCTCCGCTTGGACCACAATTGATTGCCTTGGGCGCATGGCTGGGTGGATATAGATACGCCGGATTTTCTTTTGATCACATTGGACAACAATTCCCCAACTCCTCGCTTGTTTCTTTACGTATTGCACCCGCAATAGCCGGCACTCTTTTACCCCTGGTTATATACTACTTTTTTTTAACTCTCGATTTCCCAATCATTTTAGCCTTTGCTGGAGGCCTATTACTAAATCTAGACAATGCTCTCATTGTCGAATCGCACAATGCTCTTATTACAATTTTTGTTATCTTATTTGGTTTTCTTGGGCTCACATTCTTCGTCAAGGCTCGTCAGCGTAATTATCCATGGCATCTTCTCTTACTTGCAGGTATCTCTCTAGGCCTAAGTCTCGCAACAGAATGGACAGCGGCCGGATTCTTTATCTTTGTCGGAGTATTGTTTTTATATGATTTAATACGAGTCTTACTTCTTTTTCACTCAAAGGAATTTTACAAAAAACTTATTAGACTAAGTTCCATTTTTATTTTTGCTATAAGCGTTTTTCTTGTTTATTTTGCTGTTTTTCAAATCCATTTTGCACTTTTGCCAAAACCCGGAACGGGAGATGTCTTCATGTCCCAGGCATTCAGGCAGGGAAAATTAAATCCCGTTGAAAAATTTGTAGAGCTTAACTTGACCAGTTATCAAACAAACTTAGTTGGAATAAAAAGTACCCACCCATATAGCAGCAAATGGGATACCTGGCCAATAATGAAAAGACCTATTTTTTACTGGAATGGAATAGATGAAAAAATTTATTTATTGGGTAATCCTGTCATCTGGTGGGGATCAAGCCTTGCTATGATAATTTTTGTTTTTTTGTTTTTTACAAATGGATGGTGGAAAAATTCATCTGCATCGTTGCTTTTATTAGGCTACATCTCAACGTATATACCTTTCATTCCCGTTCCTAGGGTCCTTTTCCTTTATCATTACTTTGGACCATTAATTTTCGCAATAATGACATTAATCTTTTTGATCAACAAGATACCTAACCCCTTGAGAAAAGGTGTTCTTATAATTTTTATTATCCTTGCAGCTGTTAGCTTTTTATATTTTGCCCCTCTAACTTACGGCCTAAAAATGAGCGATGCCCAATATCAACAGCGCGTTTGGCTTGAGTCTTGGAGATAGAGCTTACGGAGTTTTAGAAACTGAACAGTTGCCTATTTCAATTTCGCATTTCACATATTTCTGAATTTCCGAATAATTTCCCATTCTTGGCGTGAGCACCCATGCGCCGCCATAATCTGATGAATTGGGATTTATTAAAAGACCTGATCTTCCTGCTTGAGAATCTCCTTGATCTAAAACGGTATTTGTAATTGTTGCGCCTTTCATCTGCTGAGCAAGTCTGATAAAATCATCAAATTCATTTTGAACAACGTCTGTATCAATACTGTTTTGGAGAATATCATAAAGGCCCATGATCTTTTCGGGATTTAAAAGTATCCCCAAGGATAAAACTTTATCCTTAAATGCTTTTATAACTTTTTGCTGTCTGGCGCTTCTGGCAAAATCAGTCCCTTCAGATCCTAAGGCATGACGCGAACGAACAAATTCAAGAGCTTCTGTTCCATTCATATGGTTTAAGCCCTTGTCGAAGTGAACATGCTGATATCTGCATGGCAAAAATGTCGCCAAATCCTGATCTGCAGAATCGGTTGCAGTAAACGTCTTAATCGCAGCATCATCTTTTCCGCAAGAATCGGCCTCTTTCCCTTCAATAGGATATGCATTATCGTCAAAAGTATTGTCAACAATCACATCTAATCCTCCTACCATATCAACTGCCTTAACGAATCCCGTAAAATCAACTCTTATTCCATAATCAACCGGCTGACCTACAACTTTTGACACCACAGTTTCAGCCAAAATCAATCCCCCTCCCTTTTTTACTATCTCACCATCCTGATAGGCTTCATTTATCTTGCCGCCATGACTATCTGTAATATTCGGAATCCAGAGGTCGCGGGGAATAGAAACCAAAGTTACTTTATTTTTTGTTTGATCAATACTGGCAAAAATCATTGTATCGGAAAGGTTTGCGCCCTCATGATTTCCGCCTCCGATACCCAAAAGGAGAATGTTAATATTCCCATCAGATTTTTTAATATCGACTTTATTATTAAACACTAACTGAAAAAAAACGGGAGTAAGTTTCAGCGTTGTAAAAATAATTTTTCCAAAAAAAACCAAAAAAAGTATGCCTGCAATTATTAGTATTTTATTACGCATTTTTTATAATCTGAAGAAACTCGACCGGATTAAGACTGGCTTTTCCAATTAAAACTCCGTCAATATTGGGCATTTTAGAAAATTGATTAATATTACTGGAAGTGACGCTTCCGCCATATAAAACAACTACGTTTCCCATAATACTCTTTATGCTCCCAATCGCCTGGCTAGCATTTTCCGGCGTGTCGGCAGACCCGCTTCCAATTGCAAATAGTGGTTCATAGGCAATGATAAAGTTTTGCTTTTCTTTTGTTATTTCCTGAAAAGCCTTAACTTGTTCTAAATCAGAGACGCAAACGATTGGGATTAGGCCAAACTCAAGGGCTCTTTTTATTTTTAAATTTACAATTTCATTGCTTTCTGAGAAATTTTTTCGTCTTTCAGAGTGCCCTATTATGACAAACTGTGCAAAATCTCCTAATTGTTTTCCGTTTACCTCCCCTGTAAATGAGCCTTCACCGAATGGAGATATATCCTGCGCTCCGACTTTAATAAGAGAATTATTGCTAAGACTATATGCCTTAAGATCATTAAGAAGGGGAAAGGATGGACAAATCACTACTTCCTTACTAGTGAGATCCAAGTCTTTAATGTTGAGGCCTTCAATCCAAGATTTAGCCTCAAGATTAGTGATATTTGACTTCCAATTAGCCACGATATATGTCTTTTTCATATGATACAATTACAAGGCTTCATGCATTATACAATGAATTCTGACTTTCTAAAAGACTTGAATCAAGAACAAATAAAAGCAGTCCTACAGACTGAAGGTCCTGTTGTCATCTTGGCAGGAGCGGGATCGGGAAAAACCCGCGTTTTAACTTATAAGGTCATGTATCTAATGCTGGAAAAAAATGTGGACCCGCTGAACATCCTTATGGTAACTTTTACAAACAAAGCTGCCACAGAAATGAAAGAAAGAGTCTTAAAATTTCTGACAGAGCATAATTCACACTTCCAACCCCCAACCATCGCTACTTTTCATTCTCTTTGCGCCAAGATTTTAAGAATTGAAGGAAAGCATATAGGTCTTCCCCCGGAATTTGCCATTTATGACACCCAAGACCAAATAGACGCCATTAAAGAGGCTATGAATCAACTTAATATTTCCACAAAAGAATATAAGCCATCTTCTATTTTGGCTAGTATCTCTCAGGCTAAAAATGAACTTATCAGTGAATCAGAGTATTCAAAATATGCCAGGGGTTATTTCCAAGAAAAAGTGGCCAAAGTTTATCCGATATATCAAAAAACGCTTCAAGAAAACCATTCCCTTGATTTTGACGACTTACTCTCAAAAACCGTATTCCTGTTTGAGAATAATCCTGAGATTCTTGCAAAATATCAAACCCGCTTTAGATATATTCTGATCGACGAATATCAGGATACCAACCGCGCCCAATATACCCTAACCAAAAAATTAGCCAAGAGATGGAACAATATTTGCGTCGTTGGAGACTTTTCTCAGAGTATTTATTCTTGGCGAGGGGCAGACTTTACCAACTTGTCACGCTTTAAGGAGGATTTCAAAAATACTAAAACCTTTGCTCTTTCTCAAAATTATCGTTCAACCCAAAAAATCCTGGATGCAGCTTCTTCAGTAATATCCAAGAACACTACTCATCCGGTTCTTAAATTATGGACCGAAAACCCTCAAGGAGAGGAAGTAATGATATATGAAGCACGCAATGAACAGAATGAAATTGAGTTTATAGCTCAAGCAATCGAAGAATTAAGGTCAATTACTCGTAAAAATAAAAAGGAATTTAAATTCTCAGACTTTGCAGTCTTATACCGGACAAATGCTCAGTCACGAGTTTTAGAAGAAGTTTTTCTGCACTACAGCATTCCGTATATTCTTATTGGCGGCACCAGATTCTATGAAAGAAAAGAAATTAAAGACGTATTAAGTTATCTCAGGAATCTAGATAATATAAATGACAAAATTTCCTTAAAACGCATAGAAAAAATTGGAAAAAGAAAAATGGAAAAATTCTTGGAATTTCAAAAATCATTTAAAGACGACCTTCCCACATTGGATATCTTAGACAGCATAGTTAAGCAGACAGAATACATTAAGCTTTATGATGAGAATGATGAGGAAGATAGGGAAAGATTAGAAAACATTAAAGAACTCCGCTCAGTTGCACTAAAATTTCCTGATCTCACGGAGTTTTTAGAGAACGTTTCCTTGGTCGAGCAGGAGTATACCCCCGACAAAAAGGCAAAAGATGCTGTAACCCTCATGACGTTACATGCAGCTAAAGGGCTTGAGTTTCCTTATGTGTTTATGATCGGAATGGAAGAAGGAATATTCCCTCATTCTCGATCTCTTATGGACAAAAATGAACTAGAAGAAGAAAGAAGACTTTGCTACGTAGGAATGACCAGAGCTAAAGAACGACTATTTTTAAGTTACGCCAGAAAAAGAATATTCTTTGGCCAAAGAGTATCAAATGTAATCTCCAGGTTTATATTGGAACTTCCAGAAGATATAATAGAAAAGAATATTCATTTAATTGATTAATCCCAGCATATAATATGAAAGACGAATTACCTTCTCATCCATTACAGTCTGCGCAATGGGGAGAATTTAGAAAAAAAACCGGAATAAAGGTAGTGATGGTAAATGAAATCCGGATGACAATTCATCCGATTCCCCATACTCCTTGGACTATCGGCTATCTTCCTAAAGGTCCTTTTCCGACAAAAGAAATGATATCGGATTTAAATAAAGCTGGACTACAAGAAAAGTGTATCTTTATTCAACTTGAACCAAATATAATTGCCTCCGAAAACTTAAAGCATAAACTCAAAAATCTAGGATTGGTTCCGGCCGCTCATCCATTATTCACCAAATATACTTTTGTTCTCGATCTGACAAAAAGTGAAGAAGATTTGCTTAAGGAAATGCATCCCAAAACAAGATATAACATAAAAGTTGCCCTAAAACACGGAGTTAAGATTATTCAAGATCATTCCGATCTGGCCTTCGAAAATTATCTTAAACTGACTGAGGAAACAACAAAAAGACAGAGATTTTATGCACATACTAAAAAATACCATAAACTAATGTGGGAGACATTAAAGTCTCAAAAAATTGATACCGAAAAATTAACAGCACATCTTTTCTTGGCAAAATATAACGAAGAAGTTCTCGCCTCATGGATTTTGTTTGTTTATAAAGACACGCTTTATTATCCATATGGGGCATCTTCGACTTTACATCGAGAAGCAATGGCATCCAATTTAATGATGTGGGAAGCAATTAAATTCGGAAAAAAACTGGGACTTAAAAAATTTGACATGTGGGGAGCTCTAAACAGTAGCAATCCCGACAAAAATGATCCTTGGTATGGATTTCATAGATTCAAAGAGGGATATGGGCCAAAACACGTAGAATTTTTAGGAAGTTTCGATTTAGTCATAAATCCTATCCTTTATGGGACTTACAAATTAATTGATAAGATCAGATGGGTGTTTCTTAAGATAAAAAAATGAAAAAAATTCTCCTTCCCCTTCTCGTGGTCTTTTCCTTTTTGGCAATAAAATTTTTCAACAACAGTATCCGCCTATCTGATAGCAATGCATATTTTAACATTGCCTACCAAATGTCTTATGGAAAAATTATATATAAAGATTTCTTTTTTTCTAACTTTCCTTTTTTTTCCTACATTTCATATTTTTATTATCTTTTAGATAATAAAAGCATTGATTTTTTCTTTTTTACTTCGAGCATTGAAGTTGCTGTAATTACATTGCTTATCTACTTTGTAACCTACAGAAAGACAAAGAATTATCTGGTTTCAATATCTAGCTCAGTTTTATATATTTTTTCCTTCATTGTCTTATCCACTTCAGACCATCAAACGGGAGTCTTTACCGCCTCTCTTTTTGCTGTACTAAGCTATCTATTCTGGCAAGAAAAAAAAATTATCTTGTCAGGAGTATTTATTGCTCTTTCTGTTTCCACTAAAGCCTATTTTATTCCCATTTTCCTCTCATTTTTTGCCTTTCTTGTTATTAAGAAAGACTGGAAGAATCTAATTAAATTGTGTTTGACGTCGGCGATAGCTGGATTAGCAACGCTTTTGCCATCTCTAATTATGGCTCCAAAGCAGCTAATTTCTGACATATTTGGATTCTCCCTTACCCGCCCGGTAGGACTGGTAAAAACGGACATTCTCTGGTTTTTTATAACCAAAGATTTTTTTCTTTTTATTATTCTCCTCTTCAATCTCTTAAACATTAAAAGAAACACTTTCTTTGGCCTAATATCAATTTTTTCTATTTTATTTTTCTTCGGATACCAAGACATCTACTATCTTTATCTTAATTTTTCTATTCCTTTCCTTTGTCTTTCTTACTATGAACTGGATTCATTCTTTAAGAGAAAAATAAATTTACAACAGTTTGTAATTCCGACGATTATTTTATTTTTTATTTTATTAAATTTATCTACATATCTTTTAAGTTACAGAAATTTGGGAAAGATAGAAAATGTTGACGATATTATAAATACGATTAAAGCTCAAAATCCTAAATTCCTATATGGCGTAAACGACATTACACCTGCCTTAATTGCCCTTACAAAAATCCCTGCTTTAGAAAACGTTAACGACGCACACGACTATTTTTTCATAAGAAAAATTTATGATAAAAAATTTTTAACCGATAAGGCAATCATAAACAAAACGATTGTTATTACCCATGGTGCAGATTATCCTCAATATGGCATTAAACAAGATATTCTAGACGATACAATTCTAGAAAAAGAAACTATTTATAAAAACTGCAAAGAGATTCTTAGCGTACCGGTTTTGTCTGAGGGAGATGCCAACAGAATAAATCTATTTAAATGCTATTAAGGCGGGTATTTACTTTTTTACTTTGTACAAATAGATATCATTATCTTTATCGTAAGCTACGAAAGGTAAATTTGCTTTGTACCTATAGCTCACCAATAAAGTTCCGTTTTTCAACTCCTTTAATAATTTTGGTTTAAGTCTCTCCAGAGCTCTTGGCACAAGATAAACAAATATTACTGAAGCCTGAGAGATATTCACATCATAAAAATTTTTTTTAATAATTTTTATCTTCTTGCCACAACCGTTAATCTTGAATCTAATCCTGGAAAACAGATAACGTAGTGGGTCTATCTCTATCCCCACTCCTTTAGCTCCGAATTCTTTTGCCGCAACACTTAGAGCCTCTCCGTCTCCGCATCCTAAATCGTAAACAATATCATTTTTTCCGACTTTTGCCATAAGACACATTGCGCGAGCTGTATTTTTGTCTGTCCTCCACCAAGGAGCCCACGGACTGTCCGGTGGCCAAAACATAGAAAGCATTAAAAATAGAAAGAAAATTACCAATATTAAAATAATGTTGATGATCCAGAATAAAGACATATTAAATTATTAAAATTACTTTTCCGATAATTTTATTATTTGCTATCCAACCAAAATTTCTACTGTCAGTACTTTCTTTTTTATTGTCGCCTACAACGAATATTTTGTCTTTTTTAATCCCGGCAATTCTTTTTATTATACATTTCTCAAGTTGAAGAACAACAATGTCCCCAATTCTGGGTTTTTTAAAAAAATATGGGATTGAGCTGGCGATCAATGCTTGACCATCATTTAATGCCGGTTCCATGCTATGACCAATCACTTTAACTCTGAACAGAAGCATTATTTATAAGTTACAATTTCTCGCTGGGTAGAGTAAGGAGATTTTAAACGAACAGGTTTAAGTTTTTTTGTTTTGTAAAATATTTCGGAAATTTTTAAGACATCTTCTAGGAGTGCTTCTGCCGAATTCATGTCAATATTTTGCCTAACCTTAGCCGAAAGCTTTATGGCATCAAAAAAAAATCCTCTCAGTTCAGAAAATTCCTTAAAATGGCTTTCTTTAAAGTAATCATCCCGTAGAGTTCCCAACTCATGCTCGATTGCGTCCACATGTTCTTCCTTTACGTGAGTCATTCTAGAAATGTCATGGCTCAGCTTTATTTTATCTTCTATATTTAACTCACTTAGAAGCTGAGTCATGCGGATGACGGTATGAGCGGCCAACTGAGCCCTGTTAGGATCATAAATTCCGCAGGGAATATCGCAGTGAGCATATGCAACTTTAGTTGGAAGAATCTTACAAATTACACTTAAAATACCTCTAACAATCATATTTCTATATTAACTCATTTTACGATATATCTTTGTAATTTGAAACACAATCAGTTAAATATCGGCTCTATTGCAATAAAATATGAATTTTTGTAGTATACAAGAATGCCTGATAATTTCGATATCGTTTGTGTTGGCGATGCCAAAATTGATACCTTCCTAACTCTACACCAGGCAAGCGAACACCTTAGATATTCAGAAGCGACAAATGAATTATGCATAAAGTTTGGAGAAAAAATAATCGTAGATAAGGCAGAAATACTTCTTGGTGGAGATGCAGCAAACGTAGCCGTGGGTACTTCCCGACTCGGATTAAATACCGCTCTCGTTGCCGAGACGGGAAAGGATGAATTTGCTCAGAAAATAATTAACTCCTTGAAAAAAGAAAATGTTGATACTACAAACGTTTTACAAACAGAGAGTCAACTATCTTCCTTTTCTACGATATTAAATTATAAGGGAGAAAGAACAATTTTTTCGGAACATGTTAGAAGAGACCATGATTTTAGCTTTGAAAATATTTTGACAAAATGGGTTTACCTTACCTCTTTGGGAGAAAAATGGCAAAATGCTTACAATAAAACCGAAAATTTTGTAAAAGAAACAAAATGCAATCTCGCTTTTAATCCGGGCACATTGCAGATAGAAAATAAGGATAATATTAAAAATATTTTACTTATCACAAATTTGCTTTTACTAAATAAGGAGGAAGGGGAAGAGATATTAGGTTTTGAGCACGGACAAAAAAGTATCGAAGAAATAATTAACGGCTTACAAATACTAGGACCCAAAATTGTCGTTGTTACTGATGGCAAAAATGGCTCTTTTGCGATAGATCCCGATGGAAATATTTTAAATGAGAAAATTATTGAAACTGAAGTGGTTGAAAAAACAGGGGCGGGAGATGCATACTCTTCGGGATTCATTTCAGCTTTAATAAGTAATAAGTCAATCAGCGAGGCTATGGTTTGGGGCACAAAAAATTCTTCATCTGTAATAAAAAAAATCGGAGCGCAAGCAGGGCTTCTTTATAAAACTGATTTTAATAATGCATAAATGATTAACAATTTAGGCTACAAAAAAAACCTTTTTATACTTCCTTTCGATCATAGATCATCTTTTGCCAAAATATTTGGATTTGGCGATCAGAATCTAAATACAAAAGAGAAGGAAATAATCAAAAAAGCAAAAGAAATTATCTATGAAGCCTTCAAAAGAGCCGTAGAGCAAGGGATTCCGAAAGATCAAGCTTCAATTCTGGTCGATGAAGAATATGGAGATATAATTATCAGAGATGCGAAAAATAATAACTATAATATAATTTTAACTACTGAGAAGAGTGGTCAAAAAGAATTTAATTTTGAATATGGTGACGACTTCAGACAGCACATAGAAAAATACGGTCCAAATATTGTCAAAGCCTTAGTTAGATATGCTCCAAATATAAATCAATCAAAATTAAGAACGCTTTCTGATTATTGCCATGAAGCAGGATATAAGTTTTTACTTGAGGTTTTAACCGAGAATAAGACAGAGTTTCAGGCAATTTCCGCAATCAAAGAGTTTCAAGATGCAGGCATTGAACCTGACATATGGAAGATGGAGGGAATGGAAACTGAAAAAGAATATCAAGAAATTACTTTTCAGGCCAAAAGCGGAAATCGGCAAGATGTGGGAGTTGTTATCTTGGGTCGAGGAGAGAAACAGGAAGCTGTAGAGAAATGGATCAAAGTTGCGGCTAAAATAAAGGGGGTCATAGGATTCGCTGTTGGCAGAACAGTATTTTTGAATTCTTTGATAGAATATAACTCTGGAAAAATAGATAGAAAAAAGTGCATAGAAACTATTGCAAACAATTTTTTACATTTTTACCATATTTTTATAAATAAAGATTAATTTTATGAAAATCTACTTAGGAACTGATCATGCTGGTTTTTATTTTAAGGAACAAATTAAAAAATATTTAATAGAAAATAAATACGAAGCTATTGATTGCGGCGCTTTTATCCTTGATCCAAACGACGATTATCCAGATTTCATAAGTAAAGTTGGAGAAAGTGTAGAAAAAAATCCTGGTTCATTTGGAATTGTTCTTGGAAAATCTGGCGCAGGAGAATGCATAGTAGCCAATAAATACAAAAATGTCAGAGCCTTTTTGGCCATAAACGAAAATAACGTAAAACTTGCAAGGCAACACAATGATGCAAATGTAATTTCTCTTGGTTCCGAGCTTGTCACGTTGGATGAAGCAAAAAAACTTATAAAAACATTTCTTGAAACAACGTTTTCAAACGAAGAGCGTCATGTCAGAAGAATTGACAAGATTAAAGATATCGAAAATAAATGCAAATGAATTCACAAAAATTTGATGATCTAAAAATTAAAGCAAATAAGATCAGGCAACTTATAATTGAAATGCTTTTAGAGGCTAAGTCCGGCCATCCGGCAGGCTCTCTTGGAATGGCAGATATTTTTGCGGCTTTTTATTTTCACGTCTTAAATCATGACCCTAAAAATCCAAATATGGAAGACCGAGATAGATTAGTCTTGTCCAACGGACACATCTGTCCCGGGTTATACGCGGCAATGGCATTGTCGGGATATTTTCCGATTGAAGAATTAAAAACTTTAAGAAAAATTAACTCAAGACTGCAGGGGCATCCCCATAGAACTGCCCTTCCGGGATTAGAAACAAGCTCAGGACCATTAGGCGAAGGGTTATCTCAGGCAATTGGAATTGCTTTGGCCGGAAATTTGGATAAAAAATCATATTATACGTATTGCCTTACTTCCGACGGTGAGCATGAAGAAGGAAATATCTGGGAAGCAGCGATGTTCGCTGCAAAGAGCAAATTAAACAGACTAATCCAAGTCATCGACCGGAACTATATTCAGATCGACGGAAATACGGAAGATGTTATGCCGCTTGATCCCCTTAAAGAAAAATATGAATCATTCAACTGGAATGCGATTGAAATAGACGGAAACAATATTGAAGATTTTATCAATTCCATTGAAAAAGCAAAACTATCAAAAGACAAGCCAACCGTAATAATTGCCAAAACGATTCCCGGCAAAGGAGTGAGTTTTATGGAAAATGAATGTTGTTGGCATGGAAAATCACCCAACAAGGAAGAGGCAAAAAAAGCCCTGGAGGAGTTAAAATATGTTAAATCCTGATTTAAAATTAAATAGTAAACTTTTTGAAAAAGACGTTGAGTTGAAAGCGACTAGAATGGGCTTCGGTGAAGGGCTTTTGGCTCTTGGTGGAAAAAATCCTAACGTAGTTGCTCTTTGTGCTGATTTGACCGAATCAACCTGCAATCATCTTTTTGCTCAAGCCTATCCAGACAGATACTTTCAGGTTGGAGTTGCAGAGCAGAATCTAGCTGCTATCGCCGCAGGTTTAGGCGTAAGCGGAAAAGTTGCCTTTATGTCTTCATACGCAACTTTTTCTCCCGGAAAAAACTGGGAGACTATCAGAACGACCATTGTTTATAATGAGTCAAACGTAAAAATTGCAGCCCATCATGCGGGAATTATGACCGGACCTGATGGCGTAACTCATCAAGCCACCGAAGATATCGCAAGCGTCAGGTCTTGGCCAAATATAAAAATATTTGTACCCTGTGACGGCATAGAAGGTAAAAAAGCCACAGTTGCTGCTGGTGAAATATTCGGACCGGTCTATCTTCGGTTCTCCCGGGACAAAACTCCCGTTATTACAACCGAAGATACTCCGTTTGAGATTGGAAAAATACAAACCTTCTGGATTACAAATAAACCTGTCGCCACTATTTTTGCAATGGGATACATGCTTTATTATGCTTTACTGGCCGCTAAAGAATTGGAAGAAGAAGGAGTAAATGTTTTAGTCGCCAACGCTTCAACCATTAAGCCGTTGGATGAAGAAACAATTCTTTCTTTAGCCAGACAAACCAGGGCGTTTGTCAGCGTTGAAGATCATCAGGTTATGGGTGGACTGGGCGGAACGCTTGCTGAATATACGGCCAGAACCATCCCTACCCCGATGGAATTTGTCGGACTTCAAGATACTTTTGCAGAATCAGCCACAACAAGTGAATTAATAGAAAAATATAAAATGGGAAAAGAAGATATTAAAAATGCTGTCAAGAAGGTTTTACAAAGAAAAATTTAAGCTTATTTTCAGAATATAATTGCAATATCTATCACATAGATTATAAATGGAAGAAATTATTATTGCTCAGAATTTAACTAAAATTTTTGGCAGCTTCATCGCTGTGAATGATGTAAATTTTAACGTCAAAAAAGGCGAGATATTTGCTTTTTTAGGTCCAAATGGTGCGGGAAAAACTACGACCATTAAAATGCTTACTACCCTCTTAAAACCCTCAAAGGGTGAAATAAAGCTGGATGGGATATAGGCAGTTAACTCTTCTCTAAAATCGAAGCATAAAATAACTTTTTATATATTTCCAAACAATATTAAACATGCCTTAGTGATTAAAGGTGTGTTTAATCTGTTAATTAAAAACTATTGAGCTGCTCCCTGAGCTGGCGCTCTTAATGCAGGTGGATTTATCTGTACGCTTTGCGCTGTGACAGAGCCATCTGAATTGCTAGTACCGGTTACCATAACCGTAGCTCCTGTTTTCAGGTCACTTACAGTTGCGGAAGCCTCTTTCGCATAGGTCGTACTTGCCGAAAGAATGACTATCTTACTGCTTCCATCTTGGAGCTTTACCGTCATCGTATTGCTATCGATGCTTAATATATCTCCTCTTACGGGACGGAATGCTGTAGATTGCCCCTGTCCCATTCTTTGTCTAAAAGCCGATCCCTGTCCTCCGGTAAAACTACCAACTTTAGACTTTTGATATTGCATCCCTCCGAAGAATGCTCCTCCGGCAATTATAATCACTATTATTACCGTTAAAACTTTTGAGTTCATTTATTTTCACCCCCTTCCAAAGAGTTATTCATATCTCAATGCTTCAATTGGAGACAGATCTGCTGCTTTTTTAGCCGGGTACCAACCAAATAGAATTCCTATCCCTCCCGATATTCCAACTGCCAAAAGAACTGACATGAGAGATATTGCGGGAGGCAGAGACAGTAAAACTGAAATAATTAAAGATAAAATAATTCCCAATATCATCCCTAATATTCCTCCCACGATGGTCAGAATAATTGACTCTACTAAGAATTGAGTGACAACGGTTCCGTCTTTTGCACCCAAAGCTTTTCTAAGACCGATCTCGCGTGTTCTTTCTATTACCGTAACTAACATAATATTCATTATTCCGATCCCTCCGACAAGAAGAGATATTGCTGCGATACCCGCCAAGAGCGCCGTAAATGTTCCCGTCACTGAAGATGCTGCTCCCAAGATATCTGCCTGAGATAAAATACTAAAATCCGCCTGTGAGGTATTTGAAATTTTGTGCCTAGATAAGAGTAAATATCCGGCATCATTTTCGGCTTGCGTCATAGTATTTGCACTCGTCGCAGACAAAGAAATAGTCGAAACATAGTCAATGCCAAAGATTGTTTTCTGGGCAGTTATTATCGGAATAAAAACTATATCGTCCTGATTGGAAAATCCCGTTCCTCCTTTGGAAACTGTCACCCCAACAACCGTAAAAGGAATTTTATTGATACGTATTGTTTGACCGGTCGGATTTGCGCCACCAAAAAGGTCAGACACCACCTGCGGACCAACTACCGCGACATCTCTTAATCCGGTAACGTCCTGAGTCGTGATAAATGAGCCCGACTGCATACTAACGCTATGAACTAAGGCGTAATTTGGTGTCGCACCAATAACCTGAATATTGGTGTTATTTCTTCCGGCTGTAACCTGGGCGCGTCTGCTAACCTCAGGAGATACCAAGTTTATTGAAGCAAAATGGGCAGAAGATATCGCATTTGCGTCTTCATATGTCAGAGTCGTATTGCTACCCGCAGCTCCCTGAACGGCTCCCGTTCTTTGGGCTCCCGGAGAAATAGTCAGCAAATTAGACCCTAATGATTGTATTTGCGTCTGAATTGACTGAGAACTCGCCTGACCTAAAGATACCAGGGTAATAACTGATCCTATACCAATCACTATACCAAGCATCGCCAAGGCTGTACGCATTTTATTTAACAATAAGGCTTCAAAGGCAGACTGAACAAGTTCAAAAAAATCCATAAATTATCCTTTCTTCTCCTTTTTATTTGCTACTTCCTTTTCTATCTTTCCGTCTTTAACATAGATTGTCCTCTGAGCGTATGCTGCCACAGATGGTTCATGGGTAATCATGACTATTGTATGTCCCCGTTTTTGAAGATTTTGAAATAAAGTCATAATTTCATCGCTTTGAGCCGATGATACGTTTCCCGTAGGTTCATCTGCCAAAATAATGCTGGGGTTCATCGCCAAGGCCCTGGCAATAGCTACTCTCTGCATCTGACCTCCAGACAACTGACTGCTGGTGTGCGTCATTCTGTCTCCAAGACCTACCTGCTTTAGAAGTGTTTTTGCTCTTTCCATTCTTTCTTCTTTAGGAATTCCTCCGTAAATCATCGGTAATGCGACATTTTTCAGCGCAGTTGTACGGGGCAAAAGGTTAAAGGCTTGAAAGACAAATCCAATTTTTTTATTTCTAATCTCGGCTAACTGATCTTTCGATAATTGTTCTACGTTTTGTCCATCTAAAATATATTTTCCTGAAGTAGGAGTATCTAAGGCTCCCAAAATGTGCATTAATGTGGATTTCCCTGATCCCGAAGGTCCCATGATGGCAACAAACTCTCCCTTATCAATGGAGAAGGAAACGTTGTCCAGCGCTACGGTTTGAACCGTATCCATTTTGTAAATTTTTGAAAGGTGAGAAACGTCTATCATAATTCATATCACTCTAGTTGCCTCTTGCTGCACTACCACCTCTTGCTGCTCCGCCACTGGCGCCACCAAAACCTCCAAGCCTAAGTCCTCCGCTGAAAGGAGACGAACTGCTGGTAGTGGTCGTTGTTGCCGTAGAAATTGTACTGGTCACAACCGTGTCTCCCTCAGAAAGTCCGGAGGTTATCGCAGTTTGGGAATCAGAACTGTCGCCGACTTGAACCGAAACTGAAGTCACTTGTCCATTTTTTAAGACATTTACCGTAGACGCAGTACCAACGGTCTGAACTGCACTTGAAGGAATCAGCAAGACATTATCTTCCACTTTAGAAATAATGTTAGCCGTAGCCGTCATATTCGGCAAAATATCGCTATTGCTGACATCATCCAATTGAATTAGCGCAGGGTAAGTTGTTACGCCTGAAGAGACACTTCCTGTTGTATTTATTCCCATAACTTTACCTGTAAAGGTTTTGTTGGCGATTGCATCAAAGGTTATTGTTGCTTCCTGCCCAACTTTAACCTGAGGAGCGTCAACCTCTGCGATACTGACAGTAACAGTTGTGGAATTACCAGTTTTAATTGAAGCTATTGCCTGATTTGAGGTATTAGTTGATGAGCCGGCAGTAGTATTGCTTGAACCAACTTGCATACCTTCAGTAATTGCCAAATCACTTACTACTCCTGCCGTTGGAGCAACTATTGTACCTGAAGTTAATTGATAAGAAAGATTTGAGTTATTCAAGTTTGCCTGAGCTTGAGCAATTACTCCGCTTTGATTTTCATAGGCAGCTTGTGCCGCTAACCAAGTTGCATTTTCCTCTATGTATACCGGGTCATTTTGTTGGTCGGTAGACGGATTAACAACTCCCCTGTCGTTCACAAATTTCTGGTTTGCGACGAATAAAGCGGATTGCAAGGAATCCAGTTGTGCCTTTGCAGAATTAAGTGAATTTTGTGCCGAAAGAAGACCTGAATATGCTTGCGCCTGACGCTGTTGTCCGGCGGTATCCAAAGTTAAGTCTGCTATTTTATCTCCCGCATTAACAGTGTCACCGCTTTTAACATAAATCTTATTCACAATTCCGCTGGCCTGAGTAACAACGCTTACCTTATTTGAAACAGAGACTTGACCTGCTTCCGTTAAGGACACTACCAATGTACCCTTTGTAGCTACAGCCGTTTGATAAGTAGCTGTCGCTTTTTTCCCTCCAAACATTCTCCAACCAAAAAATCCTAAAACTAGGATTACCAATATCGTTATAATTTTTCTTTTCCCGGTTGAAAAAGTAAAATCTTTTATTTTCTTAAAAAATGAAGACATAAGCTTATGCTATTAAATCAAGCTGAGAAAAAGCTTAAAGGATTACGGTAAACGTTGTTCCTTCACCTTTTTCACTTTTTACAGTTATCATTCCATTATGGGTTTCTACAATTTTTTTAGCAATAGATAGTCCCAAACCATAACCCGAAACATTTTCTTTAGATCGTGATTTCTCTGCCCTGTAGAATCTTTTAAATATAAAAGGCAAATCTTCATCATCTATTCCAACTCCTTGATCGGAAACTGAAATAACTACCCTACTGTCTACTCTGGATGCATTAATTTTAACTGAAGAGTTTTGTTTACCATATTTGATGGCATTATCAATAAGAATAACAAAGAGTTCCGTAAAACTTTTTTTGTCGCCATTTATTTCCAATTTTTCTATCTTTGAATTAATTTCCACATTATTATCCAAGGCCAAAGCTTTTACTTTATCTATCGCATTTTCAACAATCTCCCTTACGGAAACCCTTTCGAAAAGCATATTTCCATTGGGTTCCTGATAATAAGCGAGACGTAAAAGCCCATCGGAAAGGACTCTTAGATGCTCAACGTCTTCGAGGTTACTTTGGATAAGTTTTTTTGCCTGGTTTATTGACAAGTTTTTATTTCTCAGATTAACTTCAATTGAAGTTTTAAGCGAGGTTAAAGGAGTCCTTAGTTCATGAGATGCGTCCGTAATAAATCTATTTTGCTCGTCCAGCATTTCCTTGATTGGATGTAGTGTCCTACCCGCCAAAAAATACCCGGCAAATCCAGCCCCTATAAAAATTCCAAGGTTAATAAAAACAAGAATTAGAGTTAACCTCGCACGCGCCGCAGCTATTGCCTGAGTATCAAGCCCATGCACCTGGGGTGGGGGCGGGACCGGTAACATTAATTGCTGCTCTCTTTGTATACGCAAAGTCTGTAATCTCTCAAATCTTCCCAACTCTCCATTGATTCCTAAATCAATTACCAAACTAAAGGCAACGCTGACCAACATGATTATGATTAGATACCAGATTGTTAATTTTATTCTTGCTTGTTGAAACATTATAATTCTCCGATCTTATATCCAAACCCGCGAACGGTATGAATAAGCTCAGAACTTTTTTTGAATGGTTTATCAATTTTAGTACGCAAGTATCCGATATAGACTTCTATTGTATTGGGTAAAATGTTGGAATCATAATTCCAAACGTGATTGATGATCTGGTCTTTGGTCAGAATTTCATTCTGGTGGCTTAAAAGATACTCAAGAAGGGCAAATTCTTTTCCGGAAAGTAGAATCGAAGTTGGCCCACGCTTAACCTCATATGTTTTAGTATTCAAAGATAAGTCGCTTAATTTAAGAATTGCTTCTAAAGATCTTTTCGGTCTTCTACCTAACGCTCTAATACGAGCCAACAATTCTTCAAAAGCAAAAGGTTTCACCAAATAATCATCAGCTCCATTATCTAATCCCTCTATTCGATCCGAAATTTGGCCTTTGGCTGTTAAAATTAGAACCGGAGTATGATTCTTTTGTTCTCTTAATTTTTTACAAATTTCCAAACCTTCCATCCCAGGGAGAAGTCTGTCTAAAACTATTACGTCATATTCTTCACTTGTTGCCAAATCATAACCCTCAACTCCATCGTAGGCAAGGTCAACTGTGAAATTTTCTTGAAGAAGTCCCTGTTCAATAGAATTCGCAATCTTATGTTCGTCCTCAACTACGAGTACTTTCATACGTGACTGCATTATACCAAATGGATACTTAAAAACAGCTGAGAACTTATTCCTTCGCCGTTCCTTCTTTTATATATAAAATATAGGGGATGACACACAATAAGTTTGTAATCGTAACCAGATAAAATAAAAATGTAAATCCATATATGTTTGCTATAAATCCACCGATAACCGCTGACATTGCCATACCCATATACACAAATCCGTCATAGATACTCCATTCTGATCATTGTTTTACAAGAGAATTAAGAAATGAACTAACGATTGAGAGAACAAGGCTAAAAATAAGTGCCCAGAAAAATCCGGAGACTTTAAATCCTGGAACAATTGCACTGACAAGGAGAACCATCAAAGCATTGATGACAAAATAAAAAAGTCCAAGAGATAAAATTGTCAAAGGGAAAGTTAAAAGCAAGAGTATTGGTCTAATGATCATGTTCACAATGCCTAAAACAACTGCCACTATTAGAGCCGTTAAAAATCCATCTACTTTTATGCCTGGAAGAATATAAGCGCTTATAAGAACTGCCAGCGTGCTGACGATTAAATTAACAAACAGCATGTTCTAATCGTAAATCAAGCTTTTATAGTTTGTCAAACTGTGGTAAAATTGTCTGACATTCCTCTGTAGCTCAATGGTAGAGCAGGTCCCTGTTAAGGACAAGGTTAGAGGTTCGAGTCCTCTCGGAGGAGCAGCTTCATTTTTCGTACCCTTAAAGCCTCTTAATATAACTTCTGCTATAATTTCCCCATGACTAAAATTTTTATCAATCCAAAAAAATTATATCAATCAGGACGAGCGTATTCACGCGGGATAAAAGTGAATATAGGTAATTCTGAAATGCTTTTTATTGCAGGGCAAATTGCTAAGAACGAAAAAGGCGAAGTGGTTGGTAAAGGTGATATAGCTAAACAAACAGAATATGTCTTTGAAAAAATTGTTTCTATTCTTTCTGAAGCAGGGATGGATTTAAATGACCTTGTTAAAATAAATATCTATGTTGTAGACATGAGCGAATTTGAAAAGGTTTCAACCGTTCGGGACCGATATCTCAAAGAATCAAAACCAGCATCAACCGCAATTGAAATTAGTCGAACAACTAATCTTGACTGTATTGTTGAAATTGATGCAACTGCGATTAAAAAAATTAATTAAGCCGCAATTGCAGAATTTAATTGCAACTTCTCAATCTCCTCCCACCTTTGCCTTAATTCCCCGATATAATTTAAATTCTGAAAAACATTGATGATTGAAGTGAAGTCTAAGGTTATATTAATCCAAGGCTCGGGAAGCAGCTTCATTTTTCGTACCCATAAAACTTCTTATTATAACCTCTGATATAATCAGCTTATCTGGCTCCGAAAATATGAACGACGGAAATAAACAGTTAAAAGATTATCTAAAAGGACTATTCACTAATTTCCAACCATATAATATTACTGATGATGACAGAAAAATAATTCAAAAATCACATGTCAACTTTATTGTCCAGAAGTTACTTCGAAAGAAATTTAGAAAACAACATCTTCATCCCGAAACAATAAAAGAGTTCACAGATAAGATAACAAATAAATTAAAAGAAAATAAACCTATTCATTTCACGATTCCTTTTGGGGGATATAAACATTTTTGGAATACTTCATATCCTGAACCAGATTGGGCTGAGGTATTTACATTAAAATTTCTGACAGACTGGGTAATGCCAATTTTAGTAAGTTATAAACCCGGAGTCATCATTGACTTTATTTCAGAGGATATCATTTTGCCTAGAATGAATAATTATCCTGATGATGCACTCGAAAAATACTCTCAGATATTTTCTTCCCTATTAGATATCTATAAGAAATCCCTACCAAAAAATTTCATTATTAACTTCTTTCGTGTTGGCGATAAATGTAATAAAAAAAATTTTATTCAAAAAGTCGAAAATTTGCTACCTGAACGCTGGGAAAAATGGACTACATACACTAGTCAACAAAAGGATATTGAGCTAAAAAGAAGTAGACGTTCAGTTATGTGGAAAGGCAAGGACGACCTCACTACATTATCTCAGAGAGATAAAGACAAAAGGATAATTGAATCTCGCCTCATTGAACTTGCCTATTACGATGTAGAAGCAGACCCTGAAGTTCTAGGTGACTACCTCACAGGTGATAATCGTATTGGAATATGTTTCTCATTTGGGTTGTCCCCTGATAATGCTACTCATTGGATAGCTTTAGGCTCTACTTATGCATCTGTAGTAGATTTTTGGATTGGAAGGGGCATTCTAGAAAAAACAAGTAATGGATTCATGCCTCGTATAGTCTCTGGGGGGCAATATCAGAAAATCAAAGATAGTCTACAAATTTATCAACTTGAATTTAATTGCTTGCCTTCAAAGAATTATCAAATTATTGAAGCAATTAGTTCAGAGGATTGGAATAATAGATTCTAATATCGTCTATCCCCACAGCGGGATATATTTGTAATTTTTTAATTTCCTCCCATCTCTGCCTTAATTCCCCAATATAGCTTAAATTTTGAAAAGTATTGATGATTGAAGTGAAGTCTAAGGCTATATTAATCCAAGGCTCGGGGAGCATACAAAAATAAGATTAAGAGACTTCATTAATCAGGTCTCCTGCCAACAAAATATTAAATCCGCATTTTTTATAAAACGCCTCCAACTCTTTTCTGACGAAAATAAGTTGAGTCCTCCAAATGCCGTCTTTCTTTAATTCGGCAACAATATGTTTAACCAATTTTGCTCCAATGCCTTGACGCTGAAAGTCTTTATGAATAATAACATCAACAATAAATGCATAAACTATTCCATCACTTACAACCCTAGCAAAAGCAATAAGTTCTCCATTTTTTCTGATGGAAAAATGAGCATAAGTTCGTTTTAGTGCTTTTTTATATCTTCCGAAGTTTGGCACAAAACCAACTGACTTACGAAAATTCTCAATTTCCAAAGGGGTAATATCTGCGTTTCGTTTAATCCCGTCCCCTATTGAATCCATTAATACCAGTATAGCAAATTGTTATTTATAGGTACGTATCCAGTCCAAATACTGTCTATCCCTCAGAACAAAATAGGACTATAACCCCAAACGGGCTTAGACCATGACGGGAAACCAAATTATCTTCATAAAATAACACAAGAAGTCCTACTCTTAAACGGAAATCGGACTATACTGAGTTAAGATTAAAAACAAAGGAGGTGAATAAATATGCCAGATCAAATGCCACCAAGACACGATGAGCCAAAAGGTCCTCCACCGGCACCGGGTATCCCGCCTCATGTTTTACATGAGATTATGGATTTAAAGGAAAAGGTAGGAAGACTTGAGGGAATGATGGAGATATTAATGCAGTCAAAACATCAAAATTGCCAGTGCAAAGAAGAAAAATAAAGAATTAACTCAAGATACCAGGTTTTTATAATAATCTTTTGATGTAATAGTTCCCAACATGTTCAGCCAGAGTGAGCAAATCAGCCTCGGTTGTTGGTTATTTGTAGTTATCAAATAGACCTTCTATACTTGAATAAGCAATAAGGATTTTGTGATACTATTGTTATATAAGATTTAGTTTGATAGGAGGCGAATAAATTATGGCAACTATTGTAAACAATCCCCCAGCTTCTAATAATTCGAGTGGACCCATGGGCATGATCATTGCGCTTGTTGTCTTAATTGTTCTAGGATATCTTGCATACATGTATGGATTTCCTGCAATAAGACAAATGCAAGGAGGTACTCAAATTAATGTACCGAGTAAAATTGACATAAACGTTAAGCAAACGAAATAGTATGCGAAACGTATACACTTACATTCGCGTTGAACCTTGTAAGGGAGGTGAAAAATATGGGGATTCTTGAAATCATTGCAATCATATTGATAGTTATGTGGCTTGGTGGATTTGCGCTGCACATTGGTGGAGGGCTTATTCACATCTTGCTCGTCATAGCAATCATCGTATTTTTGTTGCGGTTTATTAAA